>Ga0209985_10000044_pt1 | contig 140993 bp, 117 predicted proteins | sample NOAtaG_FD_187305 | JGI IMG/M metagenome (GOLD analysis project Ga0209985, IMG submission 187305) | Freshwater lake microbial communities from Lake Erie, under a cyanobacterial bloom - NOAA_Erie_Diel6S_1000h metaG (SPAdes) (version 2) | ecosystem: Environmental > Aquatic > Freshwater > Lake ... | reverse complement strand
CGAAGCTCGTGCTCGCCGACAGCGCCTACTCCAGTGCGGCCCGCCGCGCCGAGCTGCGGGCACGCGGCGTGATCGACGGGATCATCTACAAACGGAACCGAGGACAGCAGAAACTCTACGACTGGCAGGAACGGTGGAACCGCGTGGTGAGCCGACACCGGGCGAAGGTCGAACATCCCACCGGCATGATGAAGCAGCAGCTGGGCTACCGACGGGTCAGATACCGAGGACATGAACGCAACGCCTTCGACTTCGCCCTCGTCCTGACCGCCTGCAACCTCAAGAGAAGCCTGAGCCTGACCAACGCGGCGTAAGCCGCGGGACATCCCCGTTGACCGCTCTCCCCCACCCAACGCGATCACACGCCAGGCATCAGTCTCAGACCGTGAAGTGGGCATAGATCAGAGGTTCCGTTTGTCGATCGCCCGCCGATCGCGGCTCGCCGTACCGAGATGGCGGCGGGGCTCCGGGCCTTGGACGGCCGGAAGAGGACCGCACGATTTCGACGTACAACCAGGTGGGGACGTCGTACCTGAACAACCAGTGGTGGTTTCGGGGACTGGCGTCGCGGCTCGGGTCGCAGGGTGAACCCGCCTTCCCGCCGCTGCCTGGCTCCCCGTTTTGGGAGGCTAACTCGCCGCCGTTTCTAGCGTACTTCCGCTATCTCGGCCGCCTCGGCGGGAGTGTCGCCCGCTCGCGCCTTGAGCAGCCAGGGTTTCAGGCGTCGAAGTTCGTGTTCATCTCCGACAAAACGTCGTACCAGTTCCAGTGGAACACGCCGGGGGCCTTCGCGCCTCCCGCAGCGCGGCTGTATCAGAACTGGATCAGTGAGTTCGGCGATCGCAACAAGAGTGTGATGGGATTTTTGGACGGCTCCATGCGGTACCAAGAACTCTGGACGCCCCGCGGCGTGTATCCGGCAGGGTTCGTCGCGACCATTCCGAACAGCTTGGACGCATTCAGCGATGTTCGTAGCCACATTGCACCCGACTACACGTTTCTGTTGCCGTGAACGGCGGGGGGGACGGCGGCGCGGGGTCATTCGGAATCGGGCGTGTCGAGGGTCTCGATGTCGCCGGGGAGTTCGACCCAGACGGTGGTGCCTTCGCCCCAGACCGAGTCGAGGCCGACGCGGCCGTTGAGGGCTTTGGCGGCGTGTTTGACGATGGCCAGGCCCAGGCCCGTGCCGCGGCGGGTGTTGGTGGACTTTGTGCCGCCGGTGCGGGCGGGGTCGACCTGATAGAACCGTTCGAAGACGCGTTCCTGCAGGGCCAGGGGGATGCCGGTGCCGCGGTCGGCGACGGTGAAGCGGGCCACGGCGGCGGTTGTCGGGGTCTGGGAGATCAGGCGGGCCGAGACGGTGATCGTGGTGCCGTCGAAGGCGTACTTGGTGGCGTTGTCGATCAGGTTGCGCAGGATCAGGGCCAGGAGTTTGGGGTCGGTGCGCAGGCCGATGAGCGCCTCATCGATGGTGAACGCGAGGGTGAGTTTCCGCGGCGTGCACAGCGGCTCGAACATCATGGCCATGGAGGCCTGGAGTTCGAACGGGTCGATCGGCTGAAGGCTGACGGGCAGTTCCGGGCTCTCAAGGCGCGAAAGGTCCATCAGGTCGCGGATCATTTCCTGCAGGCGTTCGACGTTGGCGGTGCAGACCGTCAGCAGCCGGTCACGCATGGCGGGCTCATCGATCGCGCCGTCCTGGAGAGTCTCCAGCGCGGCCTTGAGGGCGCTGACGGGCGTGCGGAGTTCGTGGCTGGCGTTGGCGACAAAGTCGGTCTTGACCTGCACCGCGCCGGCCAGTTCGGTGACATCGCGGAGCGCGAGGATGGCGCCGAAGACGCCCTGCCCCCACGCCGCGGGGACGGGGGTGGCGGAGATCTGGAAGGTTCGGACCCCTTGCGGCGTGATGATGGGGACCTGAGCCGAGCGGGCGGTGCCGGCGCGGGCCTGGGCGTGAAGGTCCAGGACCTCGCGGCGGGTGAAGAGCTCGCGGACGGGGCGGCCCAGCAGGCCGCCGGGGGCCGCGCCCATGAGTGTCTCGGCGGCGGCGTTGCAGAGCAGGACCAGTTCGTTGTTGTCGGTGGCGATGATGGGCTCGGCCAGGCCGTTGACCAGGGCCTCAAGATTGCGGGACTTCTTGGCGACCTCGCGGAACTGGGTCTTGAGGCGGCCGGCGATGGCGTCGAGGGTCTCCTCGAGGACATCGAGCTGTTCGCGGGCATCGCGCGCAAGGCGCTCGCGCGTGCCCGGGGGTGAGGTGCTGTCGGACGTTGGCGCGGGGGTGGCGGGGACGACGAGGCTGCGGGCGCGCGTGGCGATGTTGGCGACGCGCTGCTGGAGGCCGGACTCGCGGGCCATGAGCCAGAAGGTGGCGATGAGCAGCAGGGAGATGGCGATGGGGAAGGGCCAGAGCAGCGCCGGGCGAGCGGTGCCGAAGCCGGCGATGCACGCCGCGACCCAGATGAGCACGAGCGGCCAGATGACGCGTTTGACGTTCATGAGCGCGTGCGGGCGGTGGGGGGGCGGCGGCGGGGGGGCGGGGGCGGTGGACGCGGCGGGCGAGCGGGATCGCCGGGATCGGATGAGGACGAGAAGCAGCGTATCGCGCGGCGGCACCGAGGTGCGCGAGCGCGCGGCGGAGATTCGCGGGGGCGTGATGGCAGGGGCGGGCGGTGTCGGTTTAGGGCACGTCGTCGGCCAGGGGGGCGTCGTCGGCGGCATCGCCGGCGTTGGCCAGGGCGTCTTCGGTGATCTGGTAGCCGACGCCGCGAATGGTTCGGATCATGACCCCGGCGTGGCCGAGCTTCTTGCGGAGTGCGGCGACGTGGACGTCGATGGTTCGCGCGGTGACGATGATGCCCGGGCCCATAACGCGGTTGATCAGCTCGGTGCGCGACAGGACGCGGCGCGGGGTCTGCATCATCGCGGCGAGGAGTTTGAACTCGGTCAGGGTGAGCTTGGCCTCGACGCCGTCGACGGTAAGGATGTGGGCACCCAGGTCGGCCTCGACCGGGCCGACCCGAAGAAGGCTGGCGGAACCCTCGGGAGAAGGGTTCCGACGGAGCATCGCGGCGACGCGGGCTAACAGAACCTTCATTGAAAAAGGCTTGGTGACGTAGTCATCGGCCCCGACGGAGAGCCCGGCGAGCTGGTCGGCCTCATCGGCGCGGGCGGTAAGCATGATGATGGGGACGGCGGCACCCTTGGGGTTGGTCCGGATCTGGCGGGCGATCTCGATCCCCGACATGCCGGGGAGCATGAGGTCGAGGATGATCAGATCGGGCGGGGTGGTGCGGAAGGCGTTGAGCGCGGCCTGGCCGTCGTGGGCGGCGGTGGCGACGTAGCCGTTCTTTTTGAGGTTGTAGACGAGGAGCTCGGCGAGATCGCGTTCGTCCTCAACGACCAGGATTTTGCGTGCAAGCGACACGGTGAAACTCCTCAGGGTGGGGCGGGCCGGGGAGCGGAAGGGGGGCGGGTGGCGCGAGAACGGCGCGAATTTGCGCTGCGGTAGGATTTTGAAAGGGTATCACAAGCAGAGATTTCTTCCAGATCGTACCAGACGGCGGGTGAAGTGAACAAAAAGCTGGCGGACACTAGCCGGAGTTGTCGAAGGACTTGATCTGGGTAGTTTGCACTTGCTAATATCCGGTCGCTGGGCAGGGCTCCCCTTGGTTCGGGGCACAGAGAAGTGCGTCGGTTCAAGTGGGTCATGCAGGGCGATTGGATGCGGGCAAGTGTGACGCTCGGACGGTTGGGACTTCGGAAGTGGTTTCCGGACCCGTGCGGCCGAGCGATGAAGAAGAGTTTCTCGAACGAGTTCTCTGAACAGTGGTGAGAGGCGTGGGACGGGCCTCTCGCAGAATCAAGTCACCGTCCTTGGAGCAATCACATGACGAACGCGAAGATGATGATGGTTCTTGCTGGTGTGGCCCTGAGCGGCACGACGCTGGCGCAGGCGGAGCAGGGCGTGAACCGCGATGAGGTTCGCGCGATCGTTTCCGAGATGCTGAGCGATGCCGAGACCCGCAGCAGCCTGCTGCAGGGCGGCGGCACGGCCGGCTACGACAAGGGCTTCTTCCTGGCCTCGTCGGACAACAACTTCCGCCTGAACATCGGCGGGCTGGTTCAGTTCCGTCACGTGTCGAACTTCCGCAGCGACCAGGGCGCCAAGGGCGTCGTGGCCTCGGACACGCGCACGGCGACGAACTCGGGCTTTGATCTGCGCAGGGCCGCGGTGACCTTCTCCGGTCACGCGGTGAGCCCGGACCTGAAGTACACGGTTCGTCTCCTGACCGAGACGACCGGCGGCGTTGCGATCGACGACGCGTTCGTGTCGTACAACCTGGGCAACGGCTGGTACGTCAAGGGCGGCCAGTTCACGCTGGGGTTCATGCGGGAGTCGATGGCCGATGACAGCGTGGGCATCGCTGCCGAGCGTTCGATCGTTGAGGCCGCATTCGGCGGCGACCGTACGCAGGGCATCGAGGCCGGCTGGAGCGATCCGCAGTACGCGTTCATGCTCGGCTTCCACGACGGCATGAACTCGTCGAACTCGGCTTGGAATACCGAGAGCACGGGCTTCGGCGGCGCGAGCATCGCCCCCCGTGGCGAGCGTGCGTACGCGATCAACGCCCGTGGCGAGTGGGTCTTCTCCGGCAAGCGTGAGGATCTGGCCGACTACACGGCTCAGCAGGGCCAGGCTCTGACGGGTGTTTTCGGTGCCGCGATCAACTGGCAGCAGAGCCGTCGTATCGACACGAACCTGGTTACCGACAGCACCTTCCGCGACAACGACACCCTGTCGTACACCGTCGACCTGCAGGTTGAGAACGCCGGCTTCGGCTTCTACACGGCGTTCGTTGGCCAGTGGAACCAGGGCAAGCTTGACAACACCGGTGCGGCCAACAACGGCACCGAGCAGTCGGCCAACAACCTGGGCCTGGTTGTCCAGGGCTCGTACCGCTTCACGCCCGAGTTCGAGCTCTTTGCTCGCTACGACGGTCTGTTCCTGGCCAAGAAGCAGGGCGGTCTGGAGACCGGCGGGATCTCTCCCGCTCGCGACCTGCGCAGCCGCAACTACTCCTTCGTCACCTTCGGCGGTAACTACTACTTCGCCGGTCACGCCGCCAAGTTCACCCTTGACTGCGTCATGGGTCTGAACCGCACCCGCAGCCTCACCGATGCCACCCCGGGCACATTCACCGACCTCGTCGAGACCGGCTTCCTGCCCAACACCAACCTCGGTCTCCTTGGCACCGCCAAGGGCCTCGAGGCCGCCGTCCGCGCTCAGTTCCAGCTCATGTTCTGATCTGACGATCAGTCCTGAGCACGAGTGCAAACTCGTCAGTTTGTGAATACTCCGACCGCCCGGCACGACAGTGCCGGGCGGTTTGTTTTTGGGAAGGGAGGACGGCCATCGGCCATCGACTTGGAGAGATCCTCTGCCGATGGGAAGTGCGTGAGGGGATCTGGGATTCGGCTCGCGTCCCGGTTCTGAGCGGAGCGGTTGCCGCGGCTTCGCGGCGGAGGGGGTGCTCGGGGGCGTGCGAGGTCTGTAGATTGCGCCGATGCGTGGCGTTTTCCCCCTCCGGCTCGAGGACTCGCCACCTCCCCCGTTCGGAAACGGGGGAGGAGCCTGAAAGACCGGGGGAGGTGCTTTCTTGTTTGCTGTTTTTGAGTATTTGCTGCTTTGAGCTTTCGCGCCGCCGCCCCCTCCGGCTCGAGGACTCGCCACCTCCCCCGCCGAGCGGGGGAGGATCGAAGAAGGTCCTTCCCTGGTTCCGACCGGGGGAGGTGCCGCGTCTTCGCGGCGGAGGGGGTGCTCGGGGGGGCGTGCGAGGTCTGGAGATTGCGGCCGATGCGTGGCGTTTGCCCCCTCCGGCTCGAGGACTCGCCACCTCCCCCGTTCGGAAACGGGGGAGGAGCCTGAAAGACCGGGGGAGGTGCTTTCTTGTTTGCTGTTTTTGAGTATTTGCTGCTTTGAGCTTTCGCGCCGCCGCCCACTCCGGCTCGAGGACTCGGCACCTCACCATTGGGAAGTTGGCAGGAGCGAAGGCGCAGCGGCGTGTGTCATCAGCACGCAGGACCCGGCACCGACCTCAGCCCTTCATCGCGCCCATGAGTTCGCGGGGCTGGCGGCGCATCAGGGAAAGGGCCGGAGGCACTGAGGCGAGCAGGGTCATGAAGATGACCGCGGCACAGCCGGCGAGCATGGGCACCCACGGCGGGCGGATGCCCAGGTCCAGGCCGATGCTCACGCGATACATGGTCTGGCCGCCCCACGCGGCTTGCAGGCCCATGGCCGAGCCGAGGATGCACGCGGCGATGCCGATGATCAGGGCCTCGCCGATGACCAGGCGTGCGAGCAGGCCGCGGTGTGCGCCGACGGCGCGGAGGACGCCGAATTCGAACTGGCGGGCCTGGATGCCGGCGACGATGAGGTTGGCGACGGCGAAGCAGGCGACGAGCATCGCGCCGATGGCCACGACGCTGGCGACCAGCAGGCTGCCGCCGATGACATCGCGGATGCGCTGCTTGATCTCGACGGCCGAGCCGACCTCGCGGATACCGCCGCCGAGGATCTGGCGGACATCGTCGATGACGGCCTGCACATCGCGCCGGCCTTCGGGCGGGCCGAACGCGTCCTTGGGGCGCGGGGTGCGGATGATGTCGGGGGCGAAGCCGAGTTGGATGAGGTTGATCGAGTCTGCGCCGAAGCGGTTCTTGAGGTCATCGCGCGAGCCGAAGACGGCGTTGACGGCCTGCTCGGCGTATCCCTCGCCGACGTCGTAGAACTTGCTGACGATGTCCAGGCCCGGGCTGGTGACGATGCCGACGACCTCGAACTCGTGGGTCTGGCCGTTGAAGGAGACGGGCAGGCGTGTGCCGGGGCCGATGCCGCGGGTGATGGAGAACTCGCGAGCGACGAGCAGCGCGCCGCCCTGGCGGAGGCGGGCCTTGGCGGCGTCGATCTTCTCGGGCGTTTCGGGCGCGACCCAGGTCAGGGTCGTCATGTCGAAGAAGGTGTCTGGCTCAAAGGCGATGTAGCTCGTGCGGAACTTGGTGAGTCCGGCGACGCCCTGGGCCAGCGACGAGGCGATCTCGACCTTCAGTTCGGTGATCGCGCAGGTCAGGGCGATGCCGGGGACCTGTTCGATGCGGCGCTGGGTGGCCTCATCCATATTCAGGCCGACGACAAACGCATCGGGGATCTGGAGTTGATCCAGCCAGTCCTCCAGCACGCTGCGGCCGTTGGTCCAGATGGAGACCATCATCGACAGGCCCAGCATCATGGCCCCGGCGGTGAAGCCGTGGCGATAGGGCGTGGCCTGGACGGTGCGTCGCAGGAGACTGCCCGGCAGGCCCAGAGCCAGCGAGAGGGGTTTGGAGAGTGTGGTGCTGACCAGCGTGGTGACGGGGACGGAGATGAGGAAGTACCCGGCCATCAGGGCGGGCACGCCGAGGAAGACGTAGAGCCAGAAGGTCAGATCGCCGTCCTTCGGCGTGGCCAGAACGAGGGCCTGGATCAGCAGGCCGGTGATGCCCGCGGCCAGCGCCCTGCGGAACCACTTGGCGGCAACGGGGCGGGAGCGGACGCTCAGGCCCTCCAGCGGGCTGACGCGGCTGGCGCTGACCGCGGGCCATACGCCGCCGATGAGGCCCGCCAGGACCGACCCGGCCAGCCCCAGCACCAGCCCGAGCCAGGAGAAGGCGAAGCCGGCGGGGAGTTGGTCCGGGAAGAGCGCGACAAGCACTGCCGCGGCGAGCATGCCCAGCGGCACGCCCAGGACCGCGCCCATGGCGCCGATGGTCGCGCCGAGGGCGAGTTGGCTGCGCGCGAGTTGCTGGCGGGTGCCGCCGATGCAGCGGATGACGGCCAGTTCGCGGATGCGCTCGGTGACGTTGGTGGTCAGGCCGGTGGTGATGATGAACGCGGCGGCGACAAAGGCCAGGGTGCTGGCGAGGATGAATCCGATCTGGTTGCCGCGGATGTTCTTGTCAAGGCCGCTGGTGACCTTGGCGCTGGCCTGCACGAGCAGCGCGGGGTCGCCGGGCTGGGCGGCGTCCTTGAGGCGCTTCTGGGTCTGTTCGCTCCAGGCGATCGGGTCGAGCGTGGGGTCGATGAGGATGTCCAGTTCGCCGATGCGGCCGGGCTTGTCGCTGAGCCGACCGATGGTGTCGATGTTGACGTACGCCTGGAGTTGATCGAAGATCACGCTCAGCGCCGGTTGACGCGCGATGCCGACGACGCGGAGGCGGATGGGCTCGCCGAAGCGGGGGACATCGAGCACATCGCCGACGACCGCACCGCCGAGGGCCGCGGCGAGTTTCTCTTCGAGGATGATCTCGTTGTTGCCGGCCTGTCCGGAGGCGATGAAGCGACCGGATTCGCCGTCGGCCAGAACGATGGGGCTGAGTTGGGCCTGCCGGGCGGGGTCGATGCCCAGACCAATGACGCGGATGTCCTTGCCGGTGCGTGACAAGCGCAGCGGCAGGCTCTCGCGGGCGCGTGGGACGACCAGGCGGACGCCGGGCCATGCCTGAGCATCATCGGCCAGGCGTGCGGGGATCGATCCGCCGCCGACGCGGCTGACGCGGACATCGGCGGCGCCGACGGTTTCCTCGATGCGGTGCCTGACGGCCAGTTCGAGGCTGGCCATGGCGCAGGCGATGGCGCTGATGAGCGCGGCGCAGAGCGCGACGGACGCGACGAGCAGCGCGGTGCGGAGCGGACGCTGCTGGAGGTTCGTGCGGGCGAGTGTGAGGCTGGGGCTCATGCGACGGGGTGCCCCGTGGGATTGGCGGCGGCGAGGACCGGCGCGGCGTGCCCGTTGCCGGCGTGGGCGCTGACGAGGTTCTGGTACTGGGTGGCGACGACGCCGACGGCCTCGGGATCGCCCGGGGTGTCGAAGTGGCCGCGCATCGCGCCGTCCATGAGCACGAAGACGCGCTTGCAGTACGCCGCGGCGGCGGGCTCGTGGGTGACCATGACGATGGTCATGCCTTCGCTCTGGCCTTCGCTCTGGCCGCCGCTCTGGCTGTTGCCGGCGACGGCCTGGCCCTGGGCGATCTGGGCGAGCAGCGCCCAGAGGCGCTTGCTCGATGCGCTGTCGAGGTTGCCGGTGGGCTCATCGGCCAGCAGGAGGCGAGGCTTGAAGAGCAGGGCGCGGGCGATGGCGACGCGCTGCTGTTCGCCGCCGGAGAGTGCATCGGGGCGGTGGCCGGATCGGCCGTTGAGGCCGAGCGCGGCGAGGAGTTCGCTGCTGCGGGCGCGGAGTGTCGCCGGGTCATCACCGGCGAGCATGCCGGGGAGTTCGACGTTTTCGGCGGCGGTGAGCGTGGGGATGAGGTTGAACTGCTGGAAGACGATGCCGATGCGGCGTCGCCGGAAGAGCGTGAGCTCTTTCTCGCTCATGGAGGCGAGGTTCTGTCCGGAGATGCGGACCTCGCCCAGATCGGGCTTGTCCAGGGCCGAGAGCAGGTGGAGCAGTGTGCTCTTGCCCGAGCCGCTGGCGCCCATGATGGCATAAAAGCCCGGGCCCGGGATGGTCAGGTCGATGCCCGCAAGGGCGCGGACATCGCGGTCGCCGAGGCGATAGTGCTTGTGCGCGCCGACGACACGGATGACCGGGTCGTGGTGAGGGTGTGACGGATGCGAGTTGTCGGATTGTGTGGGTGCAGGCACAGGGAGCGAAGGTTAGGTCGCTCCGGGCCGGGTGGCTGTGCGGGAGTCGGAGAATCGGGCGGTGAAATCAGGCTGTGGGATACTTGCTGTCGTACGCGCCGGCGTTCATGAGTTTGGCGGCGGCGCTGGTGTCGGTCACGCGGAGCTTGACGAGCCAGTTGGCGAAGGGGTCGGTGTTCAGCTTGGACGGGTCGTCGATGACCGCCTTGTTGATCTCGATGATCTCGCCGGGGATGGCGGAGTAGATGTCGCTGGAGGTCTTGACGCTTTCGACCTCGCCCACGCTGCCGCCGGGGGCGACTTTCGTGCCGACGGCCTTGATGTTGACATAGGTCACGTCGGTGAGCGCATCGACGGCGTAGCGGCTGATGCCCAGGGTGAGGGTGTCGCCGCTGATGCGGTGCCATTCGTGGGAATCGGAGAAAACGCAGTCGGTGGGAGAGGGCATGGGGTGCTCCGGGAGTTGAACGCGGCCGGGTGGAGCGGCCTGCGGAGAGCATGCTACCCGTGCAGAGGCGTGGTTGGCCAGTGGTGAACGCTCCATGGTGCGGAACGGGAACCGTGGGGGAAGGATTGGCCTTGGTCGATTGATCGCCTTACGCTCTGTCCCGATGCTCCTCACGCTCCGAGTCAGTGCGCTGAAGTCCCGAATCGCCGGCCCTATCGGGACCGCCGCGTCCGGCGGCAAGATGGCGCTGCTGGATGTGCCGAAGTTTGCGCGGGAGGAGTTGGGTGTAAACGGCTTGATTCTGGGGACCGAATTGCTCGTCGGGGCGGATCGTCCGCAGTTGCAGAAGGTCATCGAGGCGGCGGACAAGGCGGGTTGTCCGTGTCTGGTGCTGATGGAGTCGACCCCTCAGCAACTGGCCCATCACGATCTGGACAAGGTCAACGCGGCTCAGGATCGGTGCCTGCGTGTGGCGCAGGCCGCGGCGTGGCTGGGGTGCGCGGCGTTCAGCATTCCGCTGCACGCGGAGGACGATGACAGCGACCTGGTCACGGCGGCGACGAACATCCGCCCGATTTCGCGCCGGGCCGAGAAGCTCGACCTGAATCTGTGCATCGCTCCCGGGGCCGGGCTGACGGCGACGCCCGATCGGATCACGGAACTTCTCAAAAAGATCGGCGGCTTCCGGGTGGGGACGCTGCCGGACTTTCAGGCCGCCGCGGTCTCGCCGGACCCGGTGCAGTACCTGCGTCGGCTTGTTCCGTACGCCAGCGGCGTGCTGGTGCCGGTGCCCGATGACAAGGATCTGCAGCTGGCGATGGACGGCGGCGGGGATGATCTTGCTCCGCCGCGGCCGGTGGTGAAGAAGCCCGCGAAGAAGTCGGGGATGGAGGCGCTGCTCGCGGCGCTTTCCAGTGCCGAGCCGCTGGATGATGAGGAGGATGAGGAAGAGGAGGCACCGCCGCCGGTCAAGAAGGGCAGCGCCAAGCCGCCCAAGGAGACCAAGGCCAAGCGTGGAAAGAAGGGCGAGCCGGCGGAGAAGGACGATTCGGCGGAGGATGGCCCCGCGGTGCCGCTGGTGCCGGCGAGTCTGGGGCCGGGGTACAACCTGCTGACGTTCCTGGGGATTCTGCGGGCGGTGGGGTATGAGGGGCCGCTGGCGCTGGACGATCGGCACAGCGGGGACCCGGTGCCGCGGCTTTTGAAGTTGCGGGATGTGATCGTGGCGAAGTTCGCCCCCCCAGTTCGGGAAGAGACCGACGGGATATCGGCCCTTCTGGCCGGTGGTGGGGAGGGGGAAGACTTCGAGGATGAGGAAGAAGGGGACGAGAAGGACGAGTAGGACTCGCCGTCGCCCGGCGGGATTGGTAGACTGCCAAGCAGAGGCCGCGATGTGATCGGCACATCGCGGCGAGAACGTGGATGCCCGATCACCCCGAACTCCGGTAGCCCCCCAATGCTGCTGTCCACCATGACCGGCCGACCCGTCTCGCTCGACGCCACGCATGCGACCGGCACCAAAGCCGGTGCGGACCAGCACCGGGAGGTGCCGACGATCATCGTGACGATCGATGGCCCGGCGGGGACGGGCAAGTCCACCACGGCGCGGGCGCTGGCCCGGGCGCTAGGTCTGGAGTTTCTCGATACCGGCGCGATGTACCGTGCCGCGGCGGCGCTGGTGATCGACGCGGGGATCGACCCGGCCAACGAGGCGGCGGTGGTCGAGTGTGTCGCCAAGGCGGATCTTCACTTTGACTGGACGCGCGACCCGCCGGAGATCTACGCGGCCTGCGCGTTGAACGCGGCGGAGGGCACGCGGTCGCGGATCGAGCTGCGCTGCGGCACGCCGCTGGTGCAGCGGATTCGCGCCAAGGACGTCGAGGCGCTGGTCTCGCCCCTGTCGGCGCTGCCCGAGTTGCGTCGGCACATGGTGCGCAAGCAGCGGCTGATTGCCAAGCAGCATCCGCGGCTGGTGACGGAGGGGCGTGATCAGGGCTCGGTGGTCTTCCCCGATGCGCTGGTGAAGTTCTTTCTGAGCGCCGATGCTTCGATCCGTGCCCGTCGGCGGGCGGAGCAGCTGCGTGAGAAGTTGATCGCCGCGGGTGGCGACCCGAACGCGCAAAACCTTGATGTCCGCGAGATCGAGCGCGACCTGCTGGCTCGCGATGCGCGCGACGCCGGGCGGAGCGAGGGGCCGCTTACCAGGCCGAGCGATGCGCTGGACGTGGACACGACGAGCCTGACTTTCGATCAGGTTGTCGCACATCTCGCCGGCCTGGTGCGCGAGCGAGTCGGGGCCGCGGCCCGCATGCGGCCATGAACATCACCGATCGTGCAAATCCGGGCGCATCGCTGGGCAACCGGCTGTGGTACCACCTGTGCTGCACGCTGTGCCGGACGTTTCTGACGCTGGTCTACGGCGTGCGGATCTGGGGCGGGCGGAACGTGCCCGATTCCGGGCCGTTGCTGGTCATCAGCAACCACCAGTCGCACTACGACCCGGTGCTCGTGGGCGCGGCGCTGACGAATCGGCACCTGAACTTCATGGCGCGTTCGGGCCTGTTCAACGTGCCGGGGTTCGAGAAACTCATCCGATCGCTCAACGCGCACCCCATCCGTCAGGGCGAGCCGGATACTGCGGCGATTCGGCTGCTGATCGAGCAACTCAAACTCGGTCGAGCGGTGCTGGTGTTTCCAGAGGGTTCGCGCACGCCCGACGGGGCGATGCATCCGTTCAAGCGCGGCGTGTGGCTGCTGCTGAACCGGTCCAAGGCGACGATTCTGCCCGTAGCGATCGACGGCGTATACGACGCGTTCCCGCGGAAGGCCGCGTTTCCAAAACTCGTTGGCCAGCGTGTGGGTGTGAACATCGGCGAGCCGATCCCCGCCGCGACGCTGCTGGCCATGGGCGAGGACAAGGGCCTTCGGCTGCTGGAGCGGACCATCGAAACGCTCCGTGTTGATCTGGCCGACCGGCTCACCAGCGGCGGGGCGACGCTGACGAGCGAGCCGTTCTCGGCGGTTGTTGTGGATTGATCCCTCAGGCGGCGCGAGAGGTGTTGGCGCCCGGACCGTTTGCCGCGGCGCTGGCGCCGATGGTTGAGCGGTCGAGCACGCAGCGAACGTCGGCTTCGTTGCGGGCTTTGCCGATCGCGCGGCGGAGCAGGGCCACATCGAGCGACGGTGCGATGCGATCGCGCAGGTCGGGGCGCTCGGCGACCTGCCAGACGATCAATGCGGACTCAACCGGCGTGGCGATCATGCCCGCGGTGCTGGCGATGGCTCGCTGCTGGCACTCGAAGAGCGCGTACGCCGCGGCCTGCTCGGCGTCGGCCATTTCGCGATCGAGGGTGGCGTCGAGCGTCTGACCGGCCAGGTCGGCCTGCTCGCGGAGATCCGCCCACGCGGCCAGGGCCAGTGCGAGCGATGCGGGCGAAAGGTCGGGGCCGACCTTGGTGCTGTTCAGTGCGTCGAGCGTGACGCGGCAGAGGCGGCGGGCGAGCATGAACGAAGCGGGTGTCGCCAGGTAGCTCAGTTCCACCGCGCGCTGAAGGCCCAGGGCCAGAGCCGAGATGCCCTCGCTGCTGCCGCGGCTGAGGATGAGGCGGGCGCTGAGGGGGAGCGGCCTGCCGTTGGTGATGACCTCATCGAGAAGTGCACCGTGACGCTGAGCCTCGGCCAGACGCTGAATCCGCTGCAGTGAGATCATGGGTGGTCCTCCGTGTGAACTGGAGCGTGTCGAAGTGGGCGTTTGGGATACCCGAACAAGACCCTTCGCAATCACGATACTTCTCATTCGACGCGCTGGCCAGCCGGAGAGTCGGAATCTGATCGTGCCGACTGACCCCAGTATGTCAGTGGCGATCAATACACCCTTTTTTAGTGATAATGGATGCTCCGGAGGAGTGGGGGTCGCCCGGGCGTCCCGCCACATTGGCAGGCCTCGGGGCGGCGGCGGTCAGCGGCGTGGAGGACATCGCGGGATGATCGCGGCCGGATCGGCAGAGATGATCGCAGAATCGGGGAGAGACGCCGCGGATGACGGGCATCGGCGCGAGACCGGTCGATCGTGTGCGGAGTCGGGCTGGCATCGCAGTTGCCCTTTGCGGTGGTGCGGGGCGAGACCCCGCGTCAGGAGCCTGCTATGTCGAAGATCATCGGAATTGACCTGGGAACGACCAACTCGTGCGTGGCGATCATGGAGGGCGGACAGCCCAAGGTGCTGATCAACACCTCCGGCTCGCGGATCACGCCGTCGGTCGTTGCGTTCACGGACAAGGGCGAGCGGCTGGTGGGCCAGCCGGCCAAGCACCAGCAGGTGACCAACCCGAAGAACACGATCTACTCGATCAAGCGGTTCATGGGTCGTCGTCGCGCTGAGGTGACCAGCGGCGGGGACTCGGGGTACGGCAAGAGCGGTGGTGAGGAGTCCAAGGTTCCGTACACGATCACCGGCTCGGCGGACGACTCGGTGAAGGTGCGTGTGAATCAGGGCGAGTTCACGCCGCAGCAGGTCAGCGCGTTCATTCTTCAGGACCTGAAGAAGACGGCCGAGGATTACCTGGGCGAGAAGGTCGAGCGTGCGGTGATCACGGTGCCGGCGTACTTCAACGACGAGCAGCGTCAGGCGACCAAGGACGCGGGCGAGATCGCCGGGCTGAAGGTCGAGCGGATCATCAACGAGCCGACCGCGGCGGCGCTGGCGTACGGCCTTGACAAGAAGAAGAACGAGAAGATCGCGGTGTTCGACCTCGGCGGCGGCACGTTCGACGTGTCGATCTTGGACATCGGCGACGGTGTGTTCGAGGTGCTCAGCACCAACGGCGACACGCACCTCGGCGGCGACGACTGGGACCAGCGGCTGATCGACCACCTTGCCGACGAGTTCCGCAAGAAGGAGGGCATCGACCTGAAGAAGGACGCGATGGCCTTGCAGCGCCTCAAGGAGGCCGCGGAGAAGGCCAAGATCGAGCTTTCGACGATGCAGGAGACGACGGTCAATCTGCCGTTCATCACGGCGGATCAGAACGGCCCGAAGCACCTGCAGATCTCGATCACGCGTGCCAAGTTCGAGAGCCTGACGGCGGATCTGTTCGAGCGTCTGCGCGGGCCGTGCCTGTCGGCCCTGCGCGATGCGAAGCTCGATGTCGGCAAGATCGACGAGGTCGTGCTCGTCGGCGGCTCGACGCGCATGCCCAAGGCGGCACAGATCGCCAAGGAGATTTTCGGCAAGGAGCCCAACCGCTCGGTCAACCCCGATGAGGTCGTGGCGATCGGCGCGGCGATCCAGGGCGGCGTGCTCAAGGGCGACGTGAAGAACATCCTGCTGCTGGATGTGACGCCGCTGAGCCTGGGCGTTGAGACCCTCGGCGGCGTGACCACGGTGCTGATCCCTCGGAACACGACGATTCCGCACTCGAAGAAGGAGACCTTCTCGACGGCCAGCGACAGCCAGTCGAGCGTGCAGATCCACGTGCTGCAGGGTGAGCGCGAGTTCGCCCGCGACAACCGCACGCTGGGTCAGTTCGAGCTTACGGGCATCGCCCCCGCCCCGCGTGGCGTGCCGCAGATCGAGGTGGAGTTCGCGATCGATGCCAACGGCATCCTGACCGTCGCCGCGACGGACAAGGGCACGAACAAGCGTGCGGACATCAAGATCAGCAACTCCGGCGGCCTGGACAAGGAAGAGATCGAGCGGATGAAGCGCGACGCCGAGGCCCACGCGGCGGAGGACAAGAAGCGCCGCGAACTGGTGGACCTGAAGAACCGCGCCGATGCGTTCGTGCTCAGCACGCGCAAGGCGCTGGAGGAGCACGGCGGGAAGGTCAGCGCGGAGGTGCGCTCGAAGATCGAGAGCGCCGCGTCGAATCTCGAGGGCGCGATCAAGGGCGAGGACAAGAGCGCCATCGAACGCGCGATGAAGGAACTCGAGACCGCCAGCATGGAACTGGGCAAGGCGGTGTACGAGGCGACCAACGCTGCGGGTGGCGCCGCGGGCGGCGCCGCGTCCGGCGCTCCGGGTGCCGCGGCGGGCGCGGCGGCCGGCGGCTCGGGCGATGCATCGGGCAAGAAGGACGACGTGATCGACGCGGAGTTTGAGGTCAAGGACGAGAAGCGCTGAACCCGCACGCGGGCGGCGAACGTGAGTGTGCCTCCACCGGGCCGGCGAGCGATCGCCGGCCCGGTTTGCATTTCGAGCATGACGCGACGCGTCCTGATTCCGCGGCGGGTTTCGTCAGGCCTGCGCGGACATGCAAAGGCTGATGAGTCGGCCGTTGACGCGGAGCTCGCTGGTGTCGGTGAAGAGCCCGAAGCGTTCGACCTTGCGAATGTTGGTGAAGCCGGCCTGATGGAGGAACGTGTGCAGGATGGCCTGATCAAAGCCGGCCAGATGGATGTCGTGCTGGTCCATGTGCCCGCCGAGGATCATGCGCATGAGGTGGAACCGCAGATCGGGATCGTTGCGGGCGATCAGGAAGAGCTCGCAGAGAACGGCCAGGTCCGGCACGGCGATCATGATGGAGCCGCCGGGCGCGAGCACGCGCCGGGCCTCGCGAAGCGCGGGGAGCAGGTGCGTGCGGTAGGAGAGGTGCTCGTAGACGTGCGAGGCGTAGATCTCGCTGACGCTCGCATCGGCGAAGGCGGGCAGGTGGTCGATGCCCGAAACAACATCGACATGCGGGCCCGGGAGGATGTTCACAACGGTCCATCGTCTGCCCTGATGGTCGATGGAGACGGTGCCGCCGAGATGCAGGCGCAGGTCGCTCATGACGCGACGGTACACGCGCCGGCGAGCCGCGGGGCGGGTGTGATCGTCAAGGGTGCTCCGCCCGGCGGTCGATACATCGGGAATGAAGGTGCTGTTCCTGGTTCATCCGGGCACGAACTCGCGGCGGATTTTTTAGGACATGATCCTGGGGTTCGAGCGAGCGGGGCACGCGTGGCTGGCGCTGGATCTCGACGCGATCTGGAGCGAGCACACGGCCAACCCGACCCGGCGCGATGTGCTGGCCTCCGGCCTGACGATGACGCTGCGGCAGGCGGTGCAGTCGCAGGGGATCGACGCGACCTGCGCGATGTGGCACAACGCGGTGAGCACGCTCGGGTTCGTGACGATCGAGGGGCGATCGCTCAACCCGTTCGAGGCCATGGGCGTGCCGCACATGATGTACTGGCTCGATGCGCCGCACTGGGCGCACGGTGGTGAACTCCGAGAGGTCTTCGGGACGGGGTACTTCCGTGAGCGTTCGATCGTTCACGCGATCAACAATGAGGCGACGGCGAGCGAGATGCGCGAGGTGCTGGGCTTCGGACGGACGGTGAGCGTGCCGTACGGTGTGAATCCGGAGATCTTCCGGCCGCACGATGTGCCGATCGAGCACGACCTGGTGATCAACGCGGGGCCGGGTGATCCATCGCCGACACCGGAAATGCTCGCCGCGATTGAGAGCGATGATCCGCCGATGGAGGCGCTGTCGCGGGACGTGGCCGAGCGCATTGCGCGGCCGCAGATCCGGACGATTCTCAAGGACGCGGGAGATGCGGCGCTCTCGGCGGGCCTCGCGCTGCTGGAGACGCAGTTGACCGACCGGCACACGCCGATGCTGGCGCGGGCGCATCGGCTGGCCGAGCAGGACGCATCGCTCGGAGAGGGCGTGAGGGCGATACTCGCCAGTCCGCGGCTGTGGGTGGATGTCTCCGGCGCGTGCAGAAGCGTGTGCGCGTGGGAGCGGGCGTTCGTCTCGTGCTGGCTGTCTCGGCGCGTGCGCACCGCGGTGGTCGGGGAGTTCAGCCAGTCCTGGCCGGTACGCGGCGAGCGGATCGGCGGCAGCGGCGGCGTGGCGTATGAGGACCTTTCGCGATGCTACAGCGCGGGGCGCGTGGGGCTGAACGTGATGCGCTGGCAGGACGATCAGGGGACGAACATCAAGCCCCTTGAGATGGCGGCCAGCGGGATCGCGCCGGTCTGCGGGCGGCGGGCGGGGCTGGAGGCGATCCTGGCCCCGGGGCGCGAGTGCGAGGTCTTTGACACACCCCGGGGTGCGCTCGAGGCTGTGCGGGGGTTGCTGGCCGATGAGCATCGGCGTCGTGAGATGGCGCAGGCGGCCCGGGCCCGGGTGCTGGGCGAGCACACCTGGGCCCACAGGGCGCCGAGGTTTGTCGAGGCGCTGACGCGGGCGTCGGCGGAGATGCGGGGCGGCTGAGCGGGTTCCTATACTCCGCCCCGCGCGGGCCTGACTTGAACCGACGACGTACGCACCACCTCACGAACCCGCCCGGCGCGAAGCGAAAGGAACGATTCCGTGGCTGATTCCCACTTTGATGTTGTCGTCATCGGCGGCGGCCCTGCCGGGTATGTCGGGGCTATTCGTGCCGCGCAGCTCGGGTTCAAGACCGCGATCATCGAGCGTGCCAAGCTCGGCGGCGTGTGCCTGAACTGGGGCTGCATCCCGTCCAAGGCGCTGCTGGCCAACGCGGAACTGGTCGAGAAGATCAAGAAGCAGGACGACCAGAAGTTCTGGGGTCTGAAGCTGCCCGCGGGCGAGATCGGGCTTGATTGGGACCGCATCATCGGTCGCTCGCGCGACGTTGCGGCCAAGCTCAACAAGGGCGTTGAGTTCCTGATGAAGAAGAACAAGATCACCTTCATCACCGCCAACGCCAAGATCACCAAGGCCGAGAACATCGCCGGCGGCAAGACCCGCGTGACGATCGATGTGCAGGAGTGCGCGGTCAAGGAAGAGCTGACCAGCGCGCCCGCCACCCCGGGCAAGACGACGCAGACGATCACCTGCGAGCACGTCGTTGTCGCGACGGGGTCGGTGGCCCGCGACCTGCCGTTCGCCAAGTTCGACGGCGACCGGATCTGGGGCGCTCGCGAGGCGATGTTCAACAAGGAGAAGCCCAAGAAGCTCGTCGTCGTCGGCGCCGGCGCGATCGGAATGGAGTTCGCGTACTTCTATCACTCCATGGGCACCGAGGTGACGGTGGTGGAGATGATGGACCGCGTGCTGCCGGTGGAGGACCAGGAAGTCAGCAAGTTCCTCGAGAAGCTCTACACCAAGCACGGCATGAAGTTCCTGCTCGCCCACACGACCACGAGCGTCGAGAAGACCGGCTCGGGCGTGAAGGTGACGGTCGCGCCGTTTGTCAACGGCAAGGCCGACGAGAGCAAGAAGCAGACGCTCGAGGCCGATCGCGTGCTGCTGGCGGTGGGTGTCGTTGGCCGGACCGATGGTCTGTGCGAACCGAGCCTCGGGCTGAAGATCGATCGCGGGCACATCGTCACGGACTATGTGCCGGGCAAGACGACGAATCAGGCGATCGACTACAAGACGAATCTGCCCGGCGTGTACGCCGTGGGCGATGTCATCGGGCCGCCGTGGCTGGCGCACGTGGCGGGCGAGGAGGCGACGCTGTGCGTTGAGCGGATCGCCTGGCGACAGGGCAAGCTGGATCATGAGCCGATCGCGATGGACTACACGGTGATTCCGGGCTGCACCTACTGCCTGCCGCAGGTGGCCAGCGTCGGCTTCACGGAGCAGAAGCTCATCGCCGACGGACTTGTCAAGGGCAAGGACTACAGCACGGGGGTGTTCAGCTTCCAGGCGCTCGGCAAGGCGATCGCGGCGGCCCATACCGACGGGTTCGTCAAGATCATCCGCGGCCTGCCGCGGGGCGAGATCCTCGGAGCGCACATCATCGGCGACCAGGCCACGGAGCTGATCGCGGAAATGAGCCTTGCTCGCCGGCTCGAGGCGACGACGGAAGAGATCATCGCCACGACGCACGCGCACCCGACGATGCACGAGAGCGTGCGCGAGGCGGCGCTGGCCAGCGAAGGCCGCGTGGTCAACGCCTGAGCGGTCAGGTTTGTCGTTCGTACTCACCACCCCCGGGCCGATGACCGGGGGTTTTTGTTTCCGGTTGAGCCATCGCGATCGTGAAGATCGCCGCGCTGGAGAGAGATGTTGTCAAGATTCTCGCTCGCGATGTCGATATGAAGGAATCGTGAAGATTGTGCTGCGGTGATGCGGCGCATCCGCGATTGGCGGCGAGAGGGATCCCGGAAAGGGGTCCAGCATGACAGCACGCAAGGTCTTGATGGCACGAGGGTTGGTGGCCGCTTGCTTCGCTTGGTTCGCGTTGTTTGGTGCGATCGGCGATGCCCGCGGCGGCATGGTCACGCTGTGGAACCAGAGCGATCTGGCCCTGACCGATCCGCCGCGCGGGCTACTCAACAGCGACTTTGGTGACTTTCCCGACTACAGCGCGTTCATCGTGTCGGACATCTCTGTGCCCGCGGGCGGTTGGCTTGTCGATCGCCTGACGATCTGGGTTTATGCCCCGGGCGGGGTTCCGACGGTGTCGAACGCAAGGCTGCACGTATTTCGCGGGGCGACGCCGGCGGGCTACGACCCGCTCGCGGCCTCAACGGTTGAGGTCCACGCGCGAGCCGCGGCGGAGGGGCCGCCGGGGGTGTATCGAGTTCACGCCGAAGGACTCGGTCTGGAACTGAACCCCGGGACATGGTTCCTCGGGCTTACGCCCGAGTGGAACTTCGCCCAGTGGGGACTGACGTTTCAGGTCGCGACTCGTCAGCCGATCGGGGTCAAGAGCCGATGGCGGAACCCGGGAAACGGCTGGGAGTTTGGTGCCGGGTGGATGGACCCGGGGTACTTCGATGGCAACCTGAGGGACTTTGCGCTGCGCGTCGAGGGCGTCCCGACACCGGGCTCCGCGGCGGCGGTGGCGATGCTGCTCGGTGTGGCGATGGGGCGGCGGAGACTTCGGCAAAGCACCTGAGAGTGCGACTTCTCGTTGTAGACGCTGGATTGAAATCACGTGCAACCCTTCCGCGCAGAGTCCGCTGTATTGGCCGGGATCTCTGGGGCGAGAAGGAGACTCAAGATGTCGAAGTGTGTGTGCCGTAGCGCGATGGTTCTCTCCGTGATGGCGATCGCCCCGGCCGCGGCGATGGCTCAGTTCGTGACGTCGATCACTCGGCCGACGTTCAGCCAGGGGCCGACGGAGGTGTATCTGATCAATGAGAGCACCCTGGCGACCTCGTTGATTTTCGATCCGCGGGCGGCGACGAACCCGACGATCGGTGCGACCGCGCCCGGGTTCAACGGTCTGGCGGCGGATGATCAGGCCCGTCGGCTCTACGCGATCACGACCAACGGGACGTTCAGCGACCTGTGGGTGATCGAGTATCAGCGGCCGGCGCAGTTGACGCATCGGTTGATCGCGCGAGCATCGCGGGTGACGTCGCCCCTGACGGGCATCGTGTTCAGTGGCCTTGCCTTCGACAGCACGCGGAACCGCATGTACGCGCTGCGGGATCTCGGCGGAGCGAGTGGCCAGGAGGGGTTGTGGGAGATCAACATCAACCCGAACAACGGGCCGATCGGGTTCTCAACGCTGCGGCTTGAGTTCGAGCCCACGACGACGAGCAACTACTTCAGCGGCGGTCTGGACTATGCACCAGATGCGGACCTGCTGTTTGTCGCGGATGATGATGACACAGTGGTCGGCGCCGAGCCTGCCGGGAGGATGATCTACTCGATCAATCCGGCGAACATCGCGGCCGGTCTGACGCCGTACCTGCCATACCCATCGACCGCGACGGACTTTGATGGTCTGGCGGCCGGCGGCGGGCGTGTGCTGTGTCTGAGTGATTCGCTCGACGATCCGAACACCCCGGCCAATGAGGGCAATCTCGGCGAGCATCGCATCATCGAGTACACGAGCGCGCCCGGGTTCACGATCACCATCCCGACGACGTACCCGCTGCGTTCGCCGACGAGCGGCGGCGGTCTGCTCCGAATCGACCCGAGCGGTGGCGGCGCGTACGCCCCCGGTCTGCTCGGCCCCGCGGCGTGCTCTCCCGCCGACATCGCCAACACCGATGGCGAAGCCGGTCCTGATGGCACGGTTGACAACGGCGACTTCGCGCTTTTCTTCCAGGCGTTCTTTGCCGACGCGAATGATCTGGTGCGGCGTTTTGCCGACATCGCCAACACCGACGGCGAGGTCTCGCGCGTGTGGCCCAGCGGCACGCCGAACGGCGGGTTCGACCTGACGGTGGACAATGGTGACTTCACCGCGTTCTTCGGTGCGTTCTTCGAGGCCTGCAACTGACGCGTGCGGATTCGGCCTTTCACGCCCGTCGGCACCCGGTGCCGACGGGCGTTTTTCGTTGGTGATCGCTGCGGGCAGGCGCGGCGTTCTGGTACGATCCCGACATGCGCATTCTCGTGACAGGCGGGGCCGGGTACATCGGTTCGCACGCGACGCTGCGGCTGCTGCGCGACGGGCACGAGGTGCTGGTGATCGACAACCTGTCGCGTGGGCACGCGGGGGCGCTCGGCGCGGTCCGTCGCTCGGTTGCGAACGCCGAGGCGAGGCTGACGTTCGCGAAGATCGACCTACTCGACGAGGCGGCGCTGGTACCGGCGGTGAGCGCTTTCGATCCTGACGCCGTGCTGCACTTCGCGGCGATGGCGTATGTGGGCGAGAGCGTCGCTTCGCCGCTGGAGTACTGGCGGGTGAATGTGGCGGGCGGTGTGTCGCTGCTGCGGGCGTGTGCCGCGAGCAGGGGCGGGGCGGGGGTGCCGAGGTTCGTGTTCAGCAGCACGACGGCGACCTATGGCCAGCCGGCGCCGCACGAGGTGCCGATCGTCGAGACGATGGCGCAGGCTCCGATCAATCCGTATGGCGCGAGTAAGCTGGCGATGGAGCGTGTGCTGCGCGATCACGCCGCGGCGTGCTCCGCGGCGGGGCGTGAGTTCTCGTGCGCGTTTCTGCGGTACTTCAATGTCGCCGGGTGCGACCGCGCGGGTGTGCTGGGCGAGCACCACGCGCCCGAGACGCACCTGATCCCGACGCTGATCCAGGCGGCGCTGGGCATCCGCGAGCACTTCCGCGGCGAGAATGTCGTGACGCTCTACGGAAGCGACTACCCCACGCCCGACGGCACGGCGATCCGCGACTACATCCATGTGGAGGATCTCGTCGATGCGCACGTGCGCGTGCTCGCGGCGATGAGCCCCGGGCGCGTGCTGGCGTACAACCTCGGGCGCGGGCGAGGATCGAGCGTGAAGGAGGTCGTGGCCAGTGTGGAGCGGGTACTCGGACGCTCGGTGCCGGTGAAGATGGGGCCGAGGCGTGCGGGCGACCCCGCGGAGCTGACCGCCGACGCGTCGCTGATCGCCCGGGAACTGGGCTGGTCGCCACGCGTAGCGGACCTTGATGACATCGTGTCCTCGGCGTGTTCGTGGTTCGCGGCGCACCGGCGCGGCTATGACGTGTGAGGTTCGCGGACCGGATGTTCGATGCGGGGCACGGGGACAGGCGACGAAGCCGCGGCGCCGCCGGTTTTATGGGACATCCGGCCTTGAGGGGCCTGTACATTTCGAACCCGTGGCGTGCAAGCAGACACGGCGGAAGTTTGCGCGGAAGATCGCGGGGCGTGGGGTCTGCGGCCCTTGGCGAGAGATTGTCGGAATCGCGCTCTGGGCGCGGCGGAATTCGGCGCGGGGCGATCAAGCGTGTTCATGTTGATCGCGGCGGGGCCGATGAGAGGGGTGCCGATGTGACGTGTGCGGACCGGACGGAGGAGAGTCGGCCCGCATGGAGTGGAGCATCGGCGCTGGAGTGTGCCTCATGGGCAAGCGTCTTGGTGAGATTCTCGTGCAGCGAGGGTACATGACGATGGCGCAGGTCGAGGAGGTGCTTCTCGAACAGGCGCGTTCGAAGCGTCCCTTTGGCGAGATCGCCGAGCAGCGCTTCGAGGTGACACCACAGCAGCTCGAGAGCGCGTGGGCGGAGCAGTATGCGAACCTGACGGCGAGTGTGGACCCGAGGACCGAACGTGTAGAGCCCGACGCTGTGTCGAGCGTTTCCGCGCGTCAGGCCTGGCAGTTTGGTCTGCTCCCGCTGCGTCGCGATGGTCGCGAACTGCTCATTCTCACGACGCAGCAGCACCTCCCAAGGGCGCTGCGCTTCGCGTACCGGCACTTCGGGCCGGCGTGCTACTTCGTGCTCTGTTCGCCCGAGCGGCTGACGGAGGCGCTGGAGAAGTACCGGCCGATGCTCGGCGCGTCGGAGTTGTTCTCGAGTATCGAGCGGACGCGTGCCGCGGCCCTGGGCGACTCGCCGGCGTAGCCGGCGATCGAGCCAGCGGGGCGAGCACGCGGGGCCGCGAAGCCCGCGAGCGAAGTGTGCCCGAGTCCGGATGAGCGTCGCTGCGACGCTGGTTCCGGGGCGGGCGCAAGGATCTTGGTCGGCTTGCTCCAGCCGACCGGAAGTGGCCGCTGAAGGTCGTCGCCCGCCGGGGAGCCGGCACGGCGAAGGATCGACGGCCAGGCCGGGGACGACGTGACGTACGGCCGAAGTTTGACGCGACCGCCCCGCGAACACACGCGCGGGGCGGTTTTTTATTGCGCGCCGGAAGCCGATCAGGACTTGCGGAAGATCGGCGCCGGATCGAACTTGGAGCCGAGAATCCGGCGAGCATCGGCGGTTAGCCACTTCTCCAGAACGCTGGCGTAAACCTGGCGGAAGTCGACGGTGTACTTCAGGTCGCCCTGATCAAGGTCCGAGAGCGACGGGTGCGGGTTGAGCACGCCCGGCGTGACCATCGGGCCGGTGAGGAACATCGGCGCGGCGGTGCCGTGATCGGTGCCCTGGCTTGCGTTCTGGCCCACGCGGCGACCGAACTCGCTGAAGGTCATCGTCAGAACGCGGCCGTCGTTGCCCTGCGCCTTGAGGTCGGCGTAGAAGGCCTTGATGGCCGCGGCGTACTGGCCGAGCAGATTCGCGTGGCGACCCTGTTCGCCGCCCTGGCCGGAGTGCGTGTCGAAGCCGCCCATGCTGACGTAGTACACGCGCGTGGAGAGCTTGCTCTGGATCATGCTGGCGACCATCTGGAGTTGGCGGGCCAGTTCGCTGTTGGGATACTGCGTGCGCGGGCGCGTGCCCACGGCTTTGCGGATCATGTCGCTGCTGATCTGGGCGTCCAGCGCTGTGCGGGTGAGGAAGCCGGTGTTGCTATCGGGGTCCACGCCCGCGGGCAGGCCCGCGCGGGTGATCTGCTCGTAGCCCTGCGCCAGCGTGTCGCCCTCGCCCGCGCCGGTCCAGCGGAAGAGGTCGGCGCTCTCGAAGCTCACGGCGGAGATCGCGCGGCCCTTCATCGCCAGCGGCGCGCTGGCGCCGATGGCGATGCCGATCTGCGGGTTGTGGCCCTTGCCGAGCTTGGGGCTGGTGGCGGGTGTGGCGGGTGCACGCCCGCGACCGCCGGACTCAAAGGCGCCGAAGCCGACGCACTCGCTGTCGAAGTACTTGCCCAGCCAGCCCTCGCCGGTGCCGCTGGTCTCGGCGGTGTGCCAGATGTCCATGCTCTTAAAGTGCGAGCGGTTGGGGTTGGGGTAGCCCACGCCCTGGACGATGCCCAGCAGGCCTTCGTTGTAGAGGTCCGCGAGCGGCGCGAGGCTCGGGTGCAGGCCTTCCTCGGCCTTGCTGAGCTTGATCACGCGATCGGCGCGAACGCCGATCCCTGGGCGGGCGCGGTAGTAGGCCTGATCGCCGAACGGCACAACGGTGTTGAGCCCGTCGTTGCCGCCGGAGAGCTGGATGACGACGAAGATGTTGTCCTCGTTCACGCCGGGGATGCTCTTTGCGCCGGGCTGGGCGCGTTGAAGGCCCATGGCGCTGGCCTGAATGAAGTGCGGCACCGCGACCGCCGCGGAGGCCATCACCAGGCCGGTCGAGAGGAACTGACGACGGGTGAACGCGGTCAGGGGCAGGTCGTAAGACATGGCGGGCTCCGTGAACAGATGGTCGGTCGGCCGGGGTGCTTCTTGCGGCGAAGTGACAGGAATGCGGACGAGGCGGTGAGCGAGCGGGCGGGTCAGCAGAGCTGATACTCGGGCATGGACGTGATGAGCATGCACAGCTGGGTCATGCCCTCATCGTCGAGCTTGCCGGTGCGGGAGCGCATGAAGTCCTCGAGCGCAGCGCGTCCCGCGGGATTGGTGCGGCCGAGCATGAATCGGAGCATGGCATCCAGAACGGCGGTTGAATCGCCGCCGTTGACGGCCGGGTACGCATCGGCAAGCTGCGTGAGGAGTTTGCCGGGCTCGAATCGCTCCTGATCGGCCAGCGCATCGCGGCCGATGGGGCGACGGCCGGTGAGGAGGAAGACCATGATGTTCTGGCGGACGAACATCGTGGCGGTGTTGATCCACGCGCGACCGCCATCCCAGCCCTTGACGCTCGGCGGGAAGAAGAGTTCCTGGCCCATTCGTTCGGCGGCGTCGTTGAGCACGCTCAGGTCGCGGACGGGCGTCTTGAGTTGCCGCACCGCGCCGACGATGAGTTGCACGGGGGACTTGATCTGCTCGCCGCGGACCAGCGGGTCGTAGAAGTGCTGGCTCATGAACAGTCGCTTGAGGACGGGGCGCAGTTCGTAGCGACCGCCGGAGAGCGTGCGAGCGAGGTCATCGACGACACCTTGGGCGACCTTGTCAAAGGCGGGACGGCCGGAGGGGAAGTCGTTGACGAAGTGCTTGTAGAGCTTGCCGGCGATAAAGCGCGCGCATTCGCGTTTCTGGAGGATGATCTTGACGAAGTCATCGCCGTTGTGATTGCCCTTGACGCCGAGGATGGTCTTCCCGCCGGTGTCGTGATTGCGCTGCTGGAAGACGAACTCGTTTCCGTCGAAGGTGTAGCCGGTCAGCGCTCGTGCGCCCTGCTTGATGTCGTCCTCGGAGTAGTTGCCGACGCCGAGGCTGAAGAGCTCCATCAGTTCGCGTGCAAGGTTCTCGTTGGGGCGGTCCTTGCGGGAATTGTTGTTGTTGAGGTACGCGAGCATCGCCGGGTCGCGGATGATGCCGCCGAGCAGATCGCCGAAGTTCCCCGCCGCGTTCTTGCGGAGGAAGTTGTTCTGCATCAGCATGTGATAGCTGTTCTCGATCGTGCGGTAACTGGTGGCGAAGTGCCCGTGCCAGAGGAGGGTGAGTTTCTCCTGAAGGGGCCGGGGCGTTTCGATCATGCGCGTGAGCCACCAGTTCTGGATCTCGCGCATCTGCTCGCGGTCGACCTGCTGGGCGCGCTGGCGCATGAGGCGCAGACGGGCGAGCGCATCCTCGTCGCGGCGGGCCTGCGCCTGGCGGTACTCCTGCCGCTCTTCGACCGTGGGCTCGCGCATGATGTCGCTGCGGACATCGGCATCGCCGGCGTACTTGATGTCGTCGTAGTCAACGAGATAGTCGACGGACTTCTTCAGCCCCCAGCGCGTCAGGAGTTGGATCTGATCGGGCGAGCCGCCGAAGCCGGCGCGCATGAGCAGGTGGCGGGCCTCCTCAAAGCCGAAGAGTTCCGGCTTGAGCGGCTGGAGCGACGAGGTCGGCACACGCGGCGGCTCGGTGCGCTGCGGAGTCGGCGCGGGCCGGGAGGCGGGGGTCGGCGTGGCGGTGCTGTTCTGCATTCGTGTGCTCCGGAAGTGCGAAGCGATGTCGGCCGCGGCTCAACGTCCGGCGAGTCGGTGCAATTGCATCGCAGCCGAGGATTCGGCGTGCGGCCTTGGGCATTATCGGAATTCGTCGGGCCGAATGCAGCGCGGACCGTCAAATGCCCGAAAGTTCGCAAAACGATCGGGTGAATTTCGCGCCTCCGGCGAACTCGGCGCGGGGGTTGCCCGCGCTCGACGGCAGGTCGCGATCGATCACGCCGGCTGGCTCTGGGCCGCGGCGGGCCGATCCGCGGCGGGGGCGGTGGTACGTGCGGCACGCGCGTGCAGCGCGGCCCAGGTCATCGCGATGGTGCAGGTCGCCAGCAGCGCCGCGCCGTTTGCCTGGTGCAGCGTGCGCACGAGGACCTCCCACGCGGGGACCGAGGCCATGGTCGCGATCTGGTCGGCGGTGGGCGGGGGCGTGTTGGTGTGCGGGCTGATGAGCACCGCCAGCAGCGCGACCCAGCCCAGCGCGAACTGGATGCCCACGACGCCGTGCAGCGCTGCCCCGAGACGGCGTGTGCCCAGTGAGGCGGTCTCACGGCCGCGGCGGATGAGCAGCGAGCCGGCGATGACGGCCACGATGAGAACGGCGAGGCTGAAGACCACGTGCGACCAGAGGGCGTGCGGCGAGCGGAGGTGCCGGTACATCGCGCCGAAGATCAGTTGAATCACCAGCGAGCCGAAGAGGATCTGCGGCAGCATGCGGACCGCGCCGCTCAGCACGGTGGTGCGCACATGGTCGAGCCGGGGCCAGATGACCACGGTGAACGCCGCGGTGGCGGCCAGAAAGATCTGCCCGAGAACGCCGTGGAAGACCGCGAGCCACTGGCTGGTCTGCGTCACGCGCAGGCCGCCGAGATAGCCCTGAAGGCACACGCCCACGAGCAGCAGCACGGCGAAAAGGCGAACAAACCCGCGTCGATCAACGAAGAATGTGAAGGCCATCAGAACGAGCGTCGTCAGACCAACCAGCATGCCGAAGAGCCGGTGGGTGTGCTCGAGGAAGATGTGCGGATCGGCCATGAGGCTGATGGGGTACAGCAGCATGTTCGCGCCGTAGGACTGCGGCCAGTCGGGCACGGCCAGGCCGGCCTTTGCGCTGGTGACCACGCCGCCCAGGGTCAGCAGCGGCACGATGGCGATCGTCGCGATGACGGCGTAACGGAAGAGCATGTCGCGTTTCCAGGCGAATACATCGGCCCATGTCGTCGATGGGACGTCCTTGCCAAAGAGCCGCGCGAGAACGCCGGCGATCGCGCCGGCAATGGCGCAACTGAGAAGGAACCCGGCGATGATCAGAGCGGCACCGGGGCGCACGCTCGCGACGTTCGCCTCGGCCGATCCCCGCACGACCGCCTCCGCGGCGCTCGAGGTCGGCGTGGTGAGCTTGGAGCCCAGGATCATCAGTGTCACCAGGCCCGCGATCAGCCCGCCCGTGATGGCGCTCGGAAGGCGCATCGAGCGCGGCAGGCCTCGCGTCAGCAGCACGCCCATGACCACAAGCAGCGCCAGCAGGGCCGGCCCGGCCACCATCGGCGGAAAGAAGTCGATGGTGCTGGGCATGTGCATGAGGAACCAGGCGCACCACAGTGCGACCGCTGAGCCCATGCCCGTGACGATCGCGGCGGGCCAGATCGGCAGCGACGCGCCCGCCGCGGCGGTGGGGGATGGGGATGCAGCGATGGGGGTGGTCAGACGTGAAGAGTGCTGATCCATGAGGAACACAGTAGAGGAGTGGGGCGGGGAGATCGAGTGATCGGAATAAGTTTGGTTTCGGTGGCAAGATAAGGGTTTTTATGTATAATTTTGTTGAGACCGGGACTTGCTCCTCTTCCCTGAGTGCAACTATTCTCGCCTGTCAGGAATTGCGAGCAAGTGTGAGGCTTTGACAAGGGAACCCCCCGGCGGTGAGAATTCCGGCCGGACAGGATTCATTGCGGCAGGGCGGGAGTGTGTTCGAGCGGTGGATGCTCGTTCAGTGATGGTTGCAAAGTTCGAGCGCTCGCGGCTCGGGTCAGACAGCAGCAAGGCAGGAGTTCACGCGTGTCAACGATTTTCCCAAAGTGGACCAACGGGCTGCCGACGATGATCGCTGGCGGGACGGTGGGGACGCTGGCGTTGGTCGTCGGAGTTGTGTGGTACACGTTCACGCCGGCGTATTGGGCGGTGGGGTACATGCCAAAGCAGCCGGGTGGCGGGTTCAACCACCAGATCCACGCGGGCAAACTGGGCATGGACTGCCGCTATTGCCACACGCACGTCGAGAGCTCCTCGGAGGCGAACATCCCGAGCGTCAAGACGTGTTTCGGCTGCCACGCTGAGGGCAAGCTGCAGGTCTACAACGACAGCGATGCGCACAAGGGAAAGACGGCGTTCATCCGCGAGGCGTACGCCGAGGACCAGCCCATCGAGTGGCGTCGCGTGCACAAGGTTGCCGACTACGTACGAAACTTCCCGCACCACGCGCACGTGGCGGCGGGCGTGTCGTGCCTTTCGTGCCACGGCAACATCGCGCGCATGCCCGAGGTCTGGCAGGAGGAGAGCCTGAGCATGGGCTGGTGCCTGGATTGCCACCGCAACCCCGAGAAGAACCTCGTTCCCAAGGATCAGGTCACGCGGCTGTTCGATGTCGAGGACCTGTTCAAGGCCGAGAACGAGGCCAAGCGGATCGACAACGGCAAGAAGTTCTACGAGGAGCGTCGTCTGGCGGCGCCGGAGAACTGCGGCGCGTGCCACTACTGAATTGATGACAACCCGCCCGCGATCGAGTCGGGCGATGATGGCGAATCGGTCGGAACTGACCAGTCACAGACCAGCGATGACTTCCCCCGGGCCGGCGACCGGTCGGCCCAACAGATACGGACAGCCCCATGCTTGATCAATGCCCGTCGAGCACAAAGCACGACCACCCCGCGACCGACGCTTCGGCGGCGCGCCCGACGGCCCGCACGCTCGTGAGCAACACCGGCAAGGCTTACTGGCGCGAGCTCGACGAAGTTGCGGATACCAAGGACTTCCGCGACCGCATGGAGAAGGAGTTCCCCGCCGGCGCGAGCGAGCTGCTGGCCGGTGGGCGTCGGACGTTCATGAAGCTGATGGGCGCCAGCCTCGCGATGGCGGGCGTCGCGGCGATGCCGGGGTGCCGTCGTCCTGACCACAAGATCCTGCCGTATTCGCGCACGGTGCCCGAGGACATCATTCCCGGCAAGCCGCTGTACTTTGCGACGAGCATGACGCTTCCCGGCGGCGGTGTTGAGGGTCTGGTCGTCGAGACGCACGAGGGCCGCCCGACGAAGATCGAGGGCAACCCGCTGCACCCGGTCAACCAGGGCAAGAGCAGCCTTTGGTCGCAGGCGGCGATTCTGGAGTTGTACGACCCGGACCGTCTGAAGGACCCGGCGATCGTGCGCAAGGCCGCGACCGCTACGACTCCCGAGGAGTCGAGCGTCGCGACGTGGGACGACTTTGCCGCGTGGAGCGAGAAGCACTTTGCGCGGTTCGCCAGCGACAGCAGCGAGACCAAGCTCCGCGGCGGCAAGGGCCTGGCGTTCATCGCGCCCCGCAAGAACAGCGTCGCGTTCGAGCACGTGCGATCGCTGGTGATGGCCCGGTTCCCCGGCGCGACGTGGGTTGCCTACGACGCGCTGGCCAACGAGAACGAACTGGCGGGCCTGACCTCGGCGCTGGGCAAGCCCGCCCGCGAGGTCTGCGACCTGACCAAGGCGGCGGTCGTTGTGGCCGTCGAGCGAGACTTCCACTCGCCGCAGGAGCCGATGGGCGTTGCGTACTCGCGGCAATGGGCCAATCGCCGGCGCGTGATGCGCGCGGGCGACGAAATGGGTCGTCTGTACGCGATCGAGAGCAGCTATTCCACGACCGGCGGATCGGCGGACCATCGTCTGCGCGTGCGTCCGAGTCAGGCCGGGGCGTTCCTTGTGGCCCTTGCCAGCGCTCTGCTCGAGGGGCTGGCCGATCAGCGGGCCGCGGTGATCAGCGCGGCGCTGCGTCGCGTCGCGGCCTCCAACGCGGCCGATGCGGAAGCGACCAAGTTCGCCAAGGCCGTTGCGGATGACCTGCTCGCCAACTCCAAGGCCGGCAAGCCGACGGTCGTCATGGCCGGCGCCTCGCTCCCGGCTTGGGCGCACGCGCTGGTCTGCGCGATCAACAGCGTGCTGGGCAACGTCGGCAAGACCGTCTCATACCTTGAGCTCAAGGGCGACCTGGCGACCTCCGGCACCGCGGCTCTGGCGGCGCTCTGCGCCCAGCTGGATCGCGGCGAGATCGACACGGTCGTGACGCTCAACACGAATCCGTGCTTCAACGCCCCGGCCGATCTCGGCTTCGCGGCCAAGTTCCTCCGCGCTCCGCACCGCATCACCCTGGCGTACGAGCTCTGCGAGACCGCGCTGGCCAGCACCTGGCGGCTCAATTCCACGCACGAGCTGGAGAGCTGGGGCGACACGATCAGCGATGACGGCACCATCGCGCCGATCCAGCCGATGATCGCGCCGCTGTTCTTCGGCAGGAGCGAGCTTGAGGTGCTCGCGATGATCGCGGGTGTCAAGAACGCGATCGGATACGACCTGACCCGTGAAGCGTGGCGCAAGCGCCTCGGCGAGGTGGGCTTCGACAAGGCGTGGAACCGTGCGCTGCACGACGGCGTGCTGGCGACGCCCGGCCCGAGGCCCACGGCGATGAGTGTCGCCATGGACAAGGTCGCCGAGGCCGTTGCGCAGTCCGCCGGCCTCGGGGCTGGTGACCCGAGCAAGATGGAGATCCGTTTTGCCACGTGGTACGTCGGCGACGGTCGATTCACGAACCACCCGTGGCTGCACGAGCTGCCCGAGCCGGCGTCGAAGATCGTCTGGGACAACGCGGCGCTCATCAGCCCGGCGACGGCGAAGAAGCTCGGCGCTCAGCAGACCGCCGACACGGATCGGTTCCCGCAGGCCCGGATGATCAGCGTGAGCCTCAACGGCGCGACGGTGCAGATCCCCGCGTGGGCCACGCCCGGTGTCGCGGACGACACGCTGATCCTGCCGATGGGCTACGGGCGTCGCAGCGTCGGCGTGGTGGGCCAGGGTGTGGGCGTTGACGTCTCCCCGCTGCGAACGACGCGCAACCTCTGGGCCGCGACCGACGCGAGCGTGAGCCTCGTCGAGAGCGGCGAGCGCTGGTTCCCGATCAGCGTGACGCAGAGCCATTCGTCGATGGAAGGCCGCGCGATCATCCGCGAGATCGATCAGCAGGCCTGGGCCAAGCACGGCGACACGCCGATCGACCCCGAGAAGCGCGACACGTACGGTCGCAAGTTCACCAGCGAAGAGACGCGCATGGCGTACACGCTGGCCGAGCGGCTCGAGGGCAGCGAGATGGCCAAGATGCCCGCAACGGTGGGCATCTACACGAATCCGTACAACAACCGCGAGAGCGGGTATTCGTCGGCCAACCCGAGCAAGCCCACGCCGGGCGTGGCGGCGTTCGACCGCCAGCCGCAGTGGGGCATGACGATCGACTTGAGCACCTGCACGGGCTGCAACGTCTGCACGATCGCATGCCAGGCGGAGAACAACATTCCCGTCGTCGGCAAGAAGGAAGTGCAAAAGGGCCGCGAGATGCACTGGATCCGCGTGGATCGGTACTTCCGCAGCGAAGTCGGCCGCGACACCTCCGACCCCGAGGCGATGATCTTCCAGCCCGTCGCGTGCGTGCACTGCGAGAAGGCCCCGTGCGAAACGGTCTGCCCGGTCAACGCCACCGTGCACGGCCCCGAGGGTCATAACTACATGGTGTACAACCGCTGCATCGGCACGCGGTACTGCGCCAACAACTGCCCGTACAAGGTCCGCCGCTTCAACTTCTTCGACTACGGCGTGACGAAGATCAACGGCAACTACTTCGGCAAGGATGCGCTCGAGGGCGTGCTGCCCGGCGCGCTGGCCGACAGCGAGAAGACCGCTCATCGCATAAACCCGCATCTGATCCCGCCGCGCCTGCGCCAGAAGCTCGAAGAGATCTCCAAGCTTCAGAAGAACCCCAACGTCACGGTCCGCTCCCGCGGCGTGATGGAGAAGTGCACCTACTGCATCCAGCGCACCAACGAGGCCAAGATCGACCTGAAGATCCGCTGGAGCGACAAGAACTGGCGCCCCGAAGACGGCATCCCCGACGGGTTCGTCCAGACCGCCTGCCAGCAGGCCTGCCCGACGAACTCCATCATCTTCGGCGACATCTCCGACACCAAGACCGAGTACAACGACGAGAACGGCAAGCGCACCGGCTCGCTGGTTCACAACTGGCGGAACAACAACCGCTCCTACCTCCTGCTGGGCTATCTCAACACCCGCCCGCGCACGAGCTACCTGCTCCGCGTCAACAACCCCAACCCCGCGCTGCGCACGCCCGAGACCGATCCGTTCGGCTCCGAGGGCGGACACGGCGCGGCGGCCGCGCACGGCTCATTGAACACCACCGAACACACCTTCGTCGATCCTCAGCGGCGGTCTGAATCCGGCTACCGCCTGAGCCTCGGCATCCTCAGCGGAGGCGTCCACGCATGAGTTCGCTCAACCCCGATCAAGCCACCGCCGCGCGTCTGGCGGGCCTCGCTCAGGCCCCCGACGCACCGCGCGCGTGGGACCCCGCCACCGGTGACGGCTCGCTGGTCGAAGACCCCGCGGTGCGTGCGCCGCTGGTGCTCGGCAACCGCAGCTTCAACTGGGTCACCGAGACGGTCTGCGGCTACGCGGAGAAGGGCCCGGGCAAGTGGTTCTGGCCGACCTTCTTCCTGACCAGCCAGATCGCGGCGCTCATGCCGCTGATGATCCTGTACCTGGCCATCACCGGCGTCGGTGTCTGGGGCCTGAACAACCAGGTCGACTGGGCGTGGGACATCACGAACTTCGTGTTCTGGATCGGTATCGGCCACGCCGGGACGCTCATCAGCGCGATCCTCTGCCTTCTCAAGCAGAAGTGGCGCACGAGCATCAACCGCGCCGCCGAGGCCATGACCATCTTCGCGGTCATCTGCGCCGCGACGTTCCCCGGCATTCACGTCGGGCGAATCTGGATGGCCTGGATGCTCTTCCCGATCCCCAACGCCAACGCCATCTGGCCGAACTTCAAGAGCCCGCTGCTTTGGGACGTGTTCGCCGTGTCGACCTACGGCACCGTCTCGGCGCTGTTCTGGTTCATGGGCATGGTCCCCGACTTCGCGACGCTGCGCGACCGCGCCGCCAAGCGGATCATGACCGGTCGCCAGATCGGCGGCACGCTCCCGCTCATCGGCAAGACCGCCGACGAGGTCCGGGCGTTCGCGTACGGGCTGGCGAGCCTCGGCTGGCGGTTCTCCAGCCGCCACTGGCTCAACTACGAGAAGGCGTACCTGATGCTCGCGGGCATCAGCACCCCGCTGGTGCTCAGCGTGCACTCGATCGTGTCGTTCGACTTTGCGACCTCGATCCTGCCCGGCTGGCACACGACGATCTTCCCGCCGTACTTCGTCGCGGGCGCGATCTTCGGCGGCTTCGCGATGGTGCTCATGCTGCTGATCCCCAGCCGCGAGCTGTTCCCCGGGATGAAGGACCTCATCACCATGAGGCACCTGGAGAACATGGCCAAGATCATCCTGGTCACGGGCTACATGGTCGGCTTCGCGTACGCGATGGAGTTCTTCGTCGCCTGGTACAGCGGCAACGCGTACGAGCGAGACGTGTTCCTCTTCAACCGCGTGCTCCCGCCGTTCCTTGCTGTTGAGGGCCTTGACGGTCAGCTCAAGTATGCGCCCTACTGGTGGGCGTACTGGGCGATGATCTTCTGCAACGTCGTCTCGCCGCAGGTCTTCTGGTTCAAGGCGTGCCGCCAGAGCATCCCGGTGATCTTCACCGTCGCGTTCCTGGTGACGATCGGCATGTGGTTCGAGCGGTTCGTGATCATCGTCACGAGCCTCCACCGAGCGTTCCTGCCCGGCGAGTGGCACATGTTCTATCCGTCGCTGGTGGACATTCTCACGTTCGTCGGTTCTTGCGGCACGTTCCTGACGCTGTACCTGCTGTTCTGCCGCTTCCTGCCGCAGTTTGCGATGAGCGAAATCAAGAACGTCATGCCGCAGGCCAGTCCGCACTATCGCCCGCCGGCGAGCACCGGCGGCGCCGGGCCGAGCGGCGTGCATCACGCTCCGAACAAGGAGGGCGTCTGAGTCATGGCAGCCACCACCAAGATTTACCGAACCGAAGAGGGCAAGGACCTCTACGCCGTGATGGCGGAATTCGCCACGCCCGCTGACACCTACCACGCCGCGGAAATGGTCCGCGACGCGGGGTATCAGAAGTGGGACGTGTACTCGCCGTTCCCGATTCACGGCATCGAGGAGGCGATGGGCCTCAAGCGTCCGATCCTGCCGCTGCTGGTGGGCGTTATGGGCATCACCGGCGCGTGCCTGGGCTTCGCGTTCCAGTACTGGGTCTCGACCGTCGGGTACAAGACCAACGTGCAGGGCAAGCCGTACGGCGCGTGGGAGGCCTTCGTGCCCGTGACGTTCGAGATCGGTGTTCTGTTCACGGCGTTCACGGCGCTCTTCGGCATGCTGGTGATCAACGGGTTGCCCCGCTGGAACCACCCGCTGCTTTGCAAGGAACGGTTCCTGGGCGTGAGCGACGACAAGTTCATCATCGCCATCGAGAGCGCCGACGCGAAGTTCGAGCCCGAGCAGGTCCGCAAGCTGCTCAAGGATGCCGGCGCAACGGCGATCGAACTGGTCGAAGACATTCCCGACGCGCCGGCCGCGCCCGCCGCGCACTGAGCCGCGGCAGCGACAACCGTCTTGCCGCATTCAAGCCCGCACTTCCGCCAGACCTCAACGCGAGTTTCCAACGATGACACCAACCTTCACCAAGCTGTCCAAAGCGCTGGCCCTTGGCCTGTGCGTCGCGGGCGTCGGCGTGCTGCCGGCCTGCCGGGGCGATCGCTCCGACAAGCCGCCGCGGCAGTTCTTCCCCGACATGGACGACTCGCCGAAGTTCAAGCCCCAGACCGCGACGCAGTTCTTCAGCGACGGCCGTGCCATGCGCCCGGCCGTGCAGGGAACCGTCGCCTTCGGCCGCTCATCGGATCTCGGCGTTGAGGGCCACACCGAGTTCGTCAGCGAGGACCGCGCCAACCTGCTCCGCGAGGATTCGGCGTTCTACCGCGGCGTCGACGCTCAGGGCAAGTGGGTCCGCAAGATCCCCGCGTCCATGCCCGTGACCAACGAGACGCTCAAGCGCGGCGCCGAACGCTTCAACATCTACTGCGCCGCCTGCCACAACTACGACGGCAAGGGCGGCGGCACCGTCGGCAAGGCATGGTCGTACCCCCTGCCCAACTTCCACGATCCCAAGTACATCGTCGGCGATGCCAACACGGCGATGGATGGTTACATCTTCGACGTGATCCGCAACGGCATCCTCAATCCCGGCAACGCGACCGTGCCGTACAAGATGCCGCCCTACGCCCACGCGATCAACGAGCGCGACGCGTGGTCGATCGTCGCGTACATCCGCGTACTGCAGCAGTCCGAACTGGTCAAGGTCGACGATCCGTCGATCCCCGAGAACGAGCGAGCCCGCCTGCGCGACACGATTCAGGCACTTCGCCGTCAGGGCGCCGCCAACCCCGCATCGACCCAGCCTTCGCCCGCGGCCACGCCCGGCGCTTCGGAGAAAAAGTGATGAGCCAACTCTCCGCCTCCGCTCACGATCATGACCACGGGCACGCCCACGCGGGCCACGCCCACCACGGTCATCATGGTCACGGCGAGCCGCCGTCGCTCGCCGCGGACAACACCGAGGCGCCCAAGGGCTGGGGCTCGGCGCTGATGGGCCTGTTCATCGTCGCGGGCATCGCCTGCGCCGGTGCGACGCTCGCCAGCGGGTTCATTCTCGGCGGGGCCGATGAGGCCGCGCAGAAGACCGCGATCAAGCACGGGCTGGCCAGCTACCACGTCGGCGCGCTCGTCGCGCTGGGCATGGCGCTCGGCCCGCTGGGGCTGGTCCTGATCATGAACCTGGTCAAGGCCGGCTGGTTCGTCACCCTCCGCCGTCAGGCCGAGAACGCCGCGAGCCTGGTGTGGCTCGGCGTGATCATGCTCCTGCCTCCGCTGGTCATCGAGCTGCTCAAGCCCGGCGTGTTCATCAAGTGGCGCACGCCGGGGCTCATCGCCACCGATGAACTGCTGGCCAAGAAGGCCCCGTACCTCAACGACCCGTTCTTCTTCTCGCGCCTGGCGGTCTACGCGATCGTGTGGATCATCATCGCGCGGCTGATCGTCGGCTTCTCCCGCAAGCAGGACATCACCGGCGACAAGTGGCTCTCCAACAAGGCCAGCTTCCACTCGGCGTGGGCCATTCTGGCCTTCGCACTCACGTGCGCGTTCGCCAGCTTCGACCTGATCAAGGCGCTGGACTTCCACTGGTTCAGCACGATGTTCGGCGTGTACTTCTTCGCGGGCAACATGCTCGCGGGGCTTTCGATTCTTGTGGTGATCCTCGCCGCGCTGCGGAGCAGCGGACGGCTCAAGGGGCTGGTCACCGCCGAGCACTTCCACGATACCGGCAAGCTGATGTTCGCGTTCACGGTCTTCTGGGCGTACATCTCCTTCAGCCAGTACTTCCTTTACTGGTACGCCAACATTCCCGAGGAGACCGGCTGGTTCATGGCCCGCCAGAGCAACGGCTGGCAGTACCTGTTCTACGCGCTGTGCATCGGGCACTTCATCGTGCCGTTCCTGATCCTGATCTGGCGCGATGTGAAGAAGAGCACGATTCTGCTGGCGGCCATGGGTGTGTTCATGCTCGTCATGCACATCCTGGATGTCTTCTACCAGATCCGTCCGCTGGTCTACATGACCAAGGTGATCGATCAGACCGCCGTCATCCCGGGCAAGGTCGGGCTGGGCTGGATGGACTTCACCGGGGCGCTCGGTCCCGTGCTGATCTTCATCGGCGTGCTGATCTGGAAGGTGCGCTCGGCGCCGCTGATCCCCATCAAGGACCCGCGTCTGCCCGAGGCGCTCGAGCACAAGAACTACGTCTGATCCCCGCCTCCGAGCCGACCGTCGCCCCGTCCGCTGGACACGCCCGAATCTCGCGAGAACCACCCATGTCCCACGGCCATCAGCACCAGACCACCGCGTACGAGCCCGAAGCGCCCGACGCATGGCACACGCACACGATCGATGAGCACCCGCAGCAGGCGCACGCCGAGAACGTCGACGCAAGGAGCGTCATCATCGTCGGCATCCTCGGGTTCGGCATCGTCATCGCGTCGATCCTCTTTGTTGTGGTCTACTTCAGTTGGTATGTCAACCGCCTCAAAACTGAGCGCGAGGCGTTCGTTGAGACCACCGGTCAGCCCGCCATCCATACCCCCGCGCTGAGCGCACGGGCGGAGATTCTCAACTCCGCCTTCACGACCTTCGGCGTGGTCAATGCCGAGCAGCAGACCGTCCGCGTACCCATCAACGCCGCGAAGGAGCGCGTCATCGAGATGTACAAGTCTCGGTGAATCAGATCCTTACGACGGAACACCTACCTGAAACCAAGCACACTCGAGGCCAAATCCGAGCAGGAAGCTGGACTTTTCAGAACTGATTGAAACGATTAGAGTCGTATGGCCATCGCGCACTTCAGCTTGATGCGAGTCAGTCGCTCGATGCTCAGCATCGCGGTGTGGGGTTTTTGCGCGTTGTGCGTTCTCGGGTTCACCGCCGCGGCACGGTCGCAGGTCATCTCCGATGAAGTGCCCGAGAACATCCGCGGGCTGGACGTGATCGAGAAGTTCGGCGCGCAGGTGCCGCTGGATCTGGAGTTGGTCAACTCCGACGGCAAGCCGGTCAAGCTCGGCCAGTTCTTCAATCAGGGTCGCCCGGTGATCCTGGTGATGGTGTACTTCCGCTGCCCGATGCTCTGTCCGGCGACGCTCCAGAGCCTCACGCAGTCGATCAACCAGATCGACTGGAGCGTCGGTGAGAAGTACAACATCGTCGTTGTGAGCTTCGATCCCACCGAGGGGCCGGAAGCCGCACGCAAGGCGCGGGATGCGCAGTACATCGCCTACGACCGCGGCGTGCCGACCAAGAGCGAGGACAGTTGGGTGTTCCTCACGGGCCACCCGATGAACACGCGTCGGCTCGCCGACAGTGTCGGGTTCCCGTACCGGTACATCGCCAGCACGGGCGAGTACGCCCATCCATCGGTGTTCTTCGTGCTCACCCCAGGCGGGAGCGTCGCGCGGTACCTCTACGGCCTGAACAATCAGGCCGAGACGTTCCGCATGGCGCTGCTGGAGGCGGGCGAGGGCACGATCGGCACGCCGCTGGAGCGGTTCATTCTCTGGTGTTCGCACTACAACCCAAACTCTGGCGAGTACACGCTCAAGGCCATGTGGGTGATGAAGGTCGGAGCAACCATGTCGGCCATCGGCGTCGGGTCGATCCTCGTCGCGATGTGGGCGTGGGAGCGGCACCGACGGGCGACGGCGCTGGCGATGGCCGCGGGCGGCGCCGCGACGACGATCGACGGATCTTCAACGGGCCAAGCGCCCTCTGACGGAAGGACTGTTTCATGAACGCTGCATCGCTCATGCTCGGGGCCAACGACTGGCTCCACTCGTTCTGGATGAAGCCGGGCAACTCCGACCTGTCGGTGAACCCCGATGGCACGTGGCACTGGGCCGGCGTTGACGGGCTGTTCATGTACATCCTGTGGGTGTGCATCATCTCGTTCGTGCTGCTCATGGGCGTGATGACGTACTTCGCGATCAAGTACCGTCGGCGTCCCGGCGTGGCCCAGCAGCGCTCGGCCAATCACAGCACGGCGCTCGAGGTTTCGTGGGTCGTTGTGCCCGCGATCATCGTGTTCATCATCTTCTTCTGGGGCTTCCACGGCTACATGCGGGCGCAGGTGGCCAAGGTCAACGCCGAGGAGATCCTCGTCGAGGGCTTCATGTGGAGCTGGGACGCGACGTATCCCAACGGCGCCAAGAGCCCCTGGACCGTGTACCTCGACGACAACCGAGACAGCGAAGGTGTCGGTGATCGCGGCAACGTCCCCGTCCCGGTGTTTGTCGTTCCCGCCGGTCGCCCCGTCAAGTTCCGGCTGACCAGCCGCGATGTCGTCCACTCGTTCTACATCCCCGACATGCGTCTGAAGATGGACACGTATCCGAATCGGTACACGTCCATGACCTTCACGCCCATCAACGCCGATAGCGAAAAGGATCAGGCTGGCACCCTCACGCCGCTGACGGCCAAGGAGTGGGCCGAGCCGCGTCCCGGCCGCGATCACTACATCTTCTGCGCCGAGTTCTGCGGCAAGAACCACTCGCAGATGGCCGCGATTCTGCGCGTGGTCACGGAGCAGGAGTATCAGAAGATCCTCGCCGCGTGGTCGGACATCGTCGGGCGCAACCCGCCCGTTGAAGTCGGCAAGATTGTCTGGAAGGCCAAGGGCTGCGCCCAGTGCCACACGGTCGACGGCGGCAAGGGTTCCGCACCATCGTGGCTCGGCTACTACGGCCAGCCGCTGAAGTTCGCCGACGGCAGGTCGCTGGACGCCTCGCTGTATCCCGAACTGCAGGCCGGCGCATCGTTCGAGGATGTCTGGGACAACTACATCCGCGAGTCGATCCTCAACCCCGGCGCGCACCTGCACGAGGGCTACCCGAACCAGATGCCCAGCTACCAGGGCAAACTCTCCGCCGGTGAGATCAACGGCGTTATCGCGTACATGCGTCAACTCAACGGCAAGGCGCGGGCGATTGACACCCAGATGCCCGGCGAGGCCGCCCCGGCAGGAGACGCCCCGGGAACCCCGACCCCGGCGCCCGCCTCCAACTGATCAGTCCCCCGCAGCGACGAACGATCCCGATTCAACAACCCGCCCGCGATGAGGACCACCCACCCAACCTCCTCTCGGGCAGACGAAGGTGAAAAGCCATGGCCAGCATTCCCGGCTCCGCAGGCAAAGCACACGATCATGCGCACGACCACGGTCACGGGCACGATGACTCGTACCTCACCCCCAAGGCGTCGATCACGGCGACCATCTGGGACTGGATGACCACGGTCGATCACAAGAAGATCGGCGTGATGTACCTCTTTGCCGTGCTGTTCATGTTCTTCCTGGGCGGCGTCGCGGCCCTTGCGGTGCGCGTCGAACTCTGGGAGCCGACCAAGACGGCCATTACCGCCACGGGCCAGACGGTCATCACCGGCCAGGCCCTGGTGCCCAGCGAGCAGACCACCATCGACGCGGGCAACAACACGTACAACCGCGTGTTCACGCTGCACGGCCTGATCATGACCTTCCTGGTCATCATCCCCAGCATTCCCGCTTCGCTGGGCAACTTCCTCATCCCGCTCATGCTCGGTGCCAAGGACGTCGCATTCCCGCGGCTGAACCTGGCCAGTTGGTACATCTATCTCGTCGGCTCGCTCTTTGCGATCACCTCCGCCGTTGTCGGCGGCGTTGACACCGGCTGGACGTTCTACACGCCCTACTCCACGATGACCGACGCGGGTCACTGGAAGGTCGTGTTCATGATCCTCGCCGCGTTCATCCTTGGTTTCTCGTCGATCCTCACCGGCCTGAACTTCATCGTCACGGTCCACAAGCTCCGCGCTCCGGGCATGGGCTGGTTCGACATGCCGCTGTTCGTCTGGGGCATGTATGGCACCTCGCTGATCCAGGTCCTCGCCACGCCGGTCATCGGCATCACGCTGCTGCTGATGGTGCTCGAGCGGCTCTTCCACGTGGGCATCTTCGATCCGCGCATGGGCGGCGACCCCGTGCTCTTCCAGCACTTCTTCTGGTTCTACTCCCACCCCGTGGTGTACGTCATGATCCTCCCCGGCATGGCGATCATGTCGGACATCATCGCGGTTCACTGCCGCAAGAAGATCTTCGGCTACCGCGCCGTCGCGTTCAGCTCGCTGGCCATCGCAGGCATCGCGTTCATCGTCTGGGGCCACCACATGTTCACCGCTCAGGGTGAACTGGCCGCGGCGATCTTCTCGTTCCTGACCTTCCTGGTCGCGCTCCCGTCTGCCGTCAAGGTCTTCAACTGGATCAGCACGCTCTACAAGGCCTCCATCGGCTACACGACGCCGATGTGGTACGCCCTGGGCTTCCTGTTCCTGTTCTCCATCGGCGGCCTGACCGGCCTGTTCCTCGGCGCCCTCTCGGTTGACCTGCACCTGCACGACACGTACTTCGTCGTCGCCCACTTCCACTACGTCATGATGGGCTCGACGCTCATCGCGTTCATCGGCGGCATCCATCACTGGTGGTCGAAGATCTTCGGCAAGATGTACAACGACAACTGGGCCACCATCGCCTTCTTCTTCGTCTTCATCGGCTTCAACCTCACCTTCCTGCCCCAGTTCGTCATGGGTGTTCACGGCATGCCGCGGCGTTACGCCTCGTACGTCGACGAGTTCACCATCTACCACCAGCTCTCGACCATCGGCTCGTTCGTGATGCTCATCGGCTTCCTCCTGCACCTGTGCGTGTTCATCCACTCGCTGGTCGCCGGTCGGAAGGCCGCCCCGAACCCCTACGGCGCGCTGAGCATGGAGTGGACCGACACCGCCAGCCCGCCCATCACCCACAACTTCCATCACGAGCCGATCGCGACGCACGGCCCGTACGACTTCGACGATGTCGTCCCGCCGCAGACCCGCCCGGGCGAGTTCCCGCTCCCCGCGCCGCTGCCGGTCAAGCAGGTCACGGTCGTCAAGACCAAGTGATCGGCAATCGCTGAGAACCACCGGCCCGGCTCGGCGAAACCCGAGCCCGGCCCTTGTCAGAGCCTTCCGCTTCGTTCCCGTCCCCCTGTCCGAATCTCCCGTCCCCGGCACCACCTCCCGGATCAGACCATGAGCAGCCTGAACATCGACCAACGCATCGCCGCCGGCCCGCCCGCCTACGCCGACACCTACAAAGCCGCCGAGCACTTCCGCGATAAGGACCACGAGTTCGACAGCGTGAAGTTCGGCGTGTGGCTGTTCCTGGCCACCGAAGTGCTGCTCTTCTCCGGGCTCTTCTGCTATTACGGCATCATGCGCCTGATGTACCCCGAGGCGTTCATCCACGGCTCATCGCTGCTGGACTGGCGCTGGGGCCTGATCAACACCGTCGTGCTGCTGTGCAGCAGCTTCACCGCCGCCGCGGCCGTGCGCGATGCGCAGCTCGGCCGCCAGTTCTGGCTGAAGGTCAACCTGCTGATCACGCTGCTGGCCGGCGTGGCGTTCCTCATCATCAAGTTCGTCTTCGAGTACTACCCCAAGTGGGCCGAGGGCAAACTGCCCGGCGAGTTCTACTCGTATCCCAACTGGGTCAGCCCCAACGAGGTCCACTGGTGGGGCGTGTACTGGTCCGCGACGGGCGTGCACGCCAGCCACGTGGTCGTCGGCATGGGCCTGTACATCTGGCTGCTCATCCGCGCGTTCAAGGGTCACTTCGGGCCCAAGCACTACAGCGCTTGCGAGGGTGTCGCTCTGTACTGGCACATCGTCGACATCGTCTGGATCTTCCTCTTCCCGATGCTCTACCTGATCCACTGATCCGCCGCTGCGACAGCAGATCCCACTTCGATCCACCCGCCTCCACCTCACGCAGACCTCCTCCCGCGAGTGATTCCCATGGCCGATGCACACAGCCACGCTCATGCCCACGCAGCGTCCCACGCCGGCGGCGCTCAGATTGCAGACATCTACCCCGCCGGTGCGAGCTACTCGCACGGGCACCACGGGCACACGATCGTGCCCATGCGGATTCTGCTGCTGATCCTCGGCACGCTGCTGTTCTTCACGCTGCTGACCGTCGGCGCGGCCCAGCTTGAGATCTGGATCGCCAAGACCTTCGACATCGTCATTCCGCAGTGGGTGAACGTCGCGGTCGCGCTGTCGATCGCAACGGTCAAGAGCATCCTGGTCGTGATGTACTTCATGCAGCTCCGCTACGACAACCCCATCAACTCCATCGTCGCGATCTTCACGGTCATGACCGTGCTCTTCTTCCTGATGTTCGTGATGATCGACCTGGGCAGCCGACGCATCATCTACTCGTACAAGGGCGAGCAGATCATCGCCGGCGGCACGGGCAACATCCCCAACAGCAACTTCACCGTCGCGGGCGTTTCCCCCGCGATGACCGCCCGCGCCATGGCCGAGGCCGAGGTGCAGAAGGCCATCGCCGACAACCGCCCGCTGAACAAGGTGCTGGGCCAGTTCGCCGTCGAGCAGCTCGCCCGGGCCGAGGCCGCGCTCAAGCCCGGCGAGAAGCTGCCCGAGTGGCTCGAGATCTTTAAGAAGGACCAGTCCCGCTTCGCCGCCGCGTACCTCGCGTATGCCGCCAAGAAGGGCGGCGGCCACGGCCACGGCGACCACGCCGAGGAAACCGGCCCCAACTCCGCCGTCCGCTCCCGCGTCCGCACCGGCATCACGCTGCCGGAACTCGGCGCTCAGACCGACCACTCGCCCGCGGCACACTGACCCCCTGCCGAGCACCGATGGCGGAGTGCCCAGCGCGGCGGCGGGCAGAGCGGGCGTGACATCATCAGTGCCGCAGCGCGTGCTCCGGCTCGAAGATTGACCCCTCATTGGACCTCCCATCACCGTGCCCAGCACCCTCATCACCACCGGCGTCGTTGTTCTGGCCGCGAGCCTGTCGGGCTTCATCTTCAGCGGGTACTCGATGGCCCGCCGCGTCGAGGCCTTCAACCAGGCCGAGCCGCCGTCGATGTTCCACTTCGTCCAGAGCGACGTGCGCAAGCAGCGCTTCCTCGGGCGAGACATCCACCTCACCGATACGCGCCTGCCCGACGGGCAGAACGGCCTGCTCGTGCAGTACGGCGACGCGTCGATCTCCATCCCGGCGCACAGGCTGGACATCGCCGGGTTCGAGAGCCTGGCTGTTTACAACGAGTGGGTCGCCGTGCTGGCGTTCTCGCCGATCGAGCGCGGCGAACTCGCCGCGGATTGGCAGCAGGACCCGCGCACGCGCATGCTCGTGGTCTCGCGGCAGGCCGGCGGCTACGACGACGAAACGTGGGGCTCGGTCCGCGTTCGCGACTGGACGTTCCTCTTCACCGAGTTCAAGCCCGACGGCACATTCTCCCAGCGCGAAATGCAGTTCCGCGACCGCCGCGGCAGGCTCCCCGCCGAGCACACGGCCCGACTGGAACTCGAGAAGGCCGGCAAGCCCGTGCCCGGCCCGGAGGTTCGCCTGACGAGTATCGAGCCGATCGAGGAGCGCACGTGGGAGTGGCAGGCCGCGCTGCACGCGCTGCCCAAGGCCCACGTGTCACGCTACCGCTTCAAGACCGACGCGGTGCACGGCTCGGCGGAGTCTCCCGGCATGGGCTGGACCCTCCCGGCCGCGGGCACGAGCGTGCTCGGTCTGGTGCTCGGCGCCGGCCTGCTCATGGGCGGCAGCGTGCGCCGACGGGTGTGAGCGAGAGCGGTCGTTCCGTCAGTTCAGCGCATCAGCGGGAAGAGCACATCGCCCCCGAGATCTGCGCGCATCATGCCGATGCCGCGACCGATCGGGCCCAGGGAAGTGGCGCCGTTGTCCACGCCATCAAGGCCGACGGAGTACACGACAAATCCGCGCGATCGCAGATCGATGCCATCGATCGTGAGCGCCGCGCGATCGATCGTCTCGGCCGGCTCGTCGAGAACCTTGTAGCGAAGCAGAGCGCCGTTGTAGGGATCGACAGCCCACGGGACGGCCGCGAACAGCCCGACAAACTCGGCCTGCGTCGGAAGTCGCCCGGTCTCGAGCCGAAACAGGTCCACCCGGACCGCGACGCGCACGCCGCGGCGGGAAATCTCGGCAAGCGGCGCAGAGACAAACGAGCCGATGCTGATTCCGATCAGCTCACTCCAGAGTGTCCGGCCTTCATTCTCGAAGCCGCTAAAGTGGCCCTTGGTCCACCTCTCCTGCGCCAGACCCTTGCGGACCCGTCCAACTTCCTCGCCAAGCGCAGCACGCGCATCGGCGAAGGACACACGCCTGAACTTCTGAGAATCGCGCGATCCGAGAACGAGCATCGACGCGCCTTGTGCCGCACGGTCGAGTTCATCAGCGCCGCCCTGTTCCTTCGATCCCCACCCTCGTCGAATATTCGCCGGATTCGAGTAGAACGTGCAGATGTACTCGAGCCACGCCATCTCCGCCCATCGGAGGAACTGTTCGGAGTTCCAATTCGGCATGCGCTCGAGCGTCCGATCGATGGACTTGAGCCACGCAGCCTCGGGCCGGGCGCGCGCCGCAAAGTCCATATGCGCGGTCACGCGCAACGAAAGCTCCTCAAAGATCATCGATCCCAGACCATCTCCGCCCGCGGCAGTGTCCGCCCTTGACTCCAGAATCGCCAGCAGCGCGGCGCTCGCTCGCTCGAACCGTGGCAGGTCACCGGCCAGCACGCTCGCCCGCAGGACCGCCAGCGCGTAGTCGCCCGCGACATGACCGATGCCGCGACGAGCGGAGCTGTAGCGGCCCACAAGCGGCGCGTGCTCGAGCACGGCCGGCAGATCCGTGCCGGGCAGATCGGCCATCACCGACTCCGTCTCGCTGCTCGCGAGCGCCGACATCATCCGCTCGACCCAACTCGCAAGCACAGGGTCGGGCAGAGCGCCCTCCTTCTCGAGCAACTCCTTGCGCTCGATTGAACGCAGCGGCCGATACGCCGCGGCATCGATCCATGTAAACGTTGTCTCGAGCTCCGCCTCGGCACGCTTGCGGATCTCCTCGCGCGCGGATGTGAGCGTGTCCTCGAGAAGCCCGATCGCAACATCCCGCGACTGCCCTGTCCTCGCCGGCCTCGGGGCTCGCCCCTGTGCGATCAATGCCTCGATCTGCTCGACACTCGGCCGCGCTTCGCGGGCCTCTCGGGCCATCGCTTCGATCTCCGCGTCCGTCCGCGACGCCTTCCCCGCGGCATCCTGCGCGTTATCCGTGTCGGCGAGTCTGGCGACGCAACCGCCCGCCGCGGCGAGCATGAGCGTCAATACACCCGCGAGAACCGCAGAGCGGCGACGATCGCCGGCGCGAGATTGAACCCGGCTGAGTACGCGAACGGCATCAGACTCGCCCATTCCACCCTCCTTCGCAAGAAGTGCCCCCGAGCATGACGGCCGCCGGACGAACCATAGTCAACGGGCGGACCAGCGACCGGGCCAGTACAGGTCTAAACAGCCGGCCACAGAAGCAGAGTTGCCCCCGACTCTACAGATCCTACTTGACTCATCACTCAAAACAACCCCTCTTCAACATTCGTCGGCACCGGCAGTCCCAGGTGCTCCGCCCCGGCGCGGGTCAGCATCCGACCCCGCCGCGTGCGCACGAGATGGCCGATCTGCAGCAGGTACGGCTCGACAACATCCTCAAGCGTTCGCGCGTCCTCGTTCATGGTCGCGGCGATCGCCTCGACCCCCGCCGGGCCGCCCTTGAATACGCCGCTGAGCGTGCGCTGATACTTGCGATCCAGTTCATCCAGCCCGAGCTCGTCGACGCCCTCGAGCTCAAGGCTCTTGCGCACCAGATCCATGCTCAGCGATCCGCCGCCCTTGACCTGCGCATAGTCGCGCACGCGCCGGAGCAGGCGATTGGCGATCCGCGGCGTGCCGCGGCTGCGACGGGCGATCAGCGCTAGCGCCTCGCCAGACTTGCCCGTCACGCTCATGCCCAGCAGCCCCGCGCTGCGGGTGAGAATCGCCAGCAGTTCCGCCTCGCTGTAGAACACAAGATGATGCGCCAGCCCGAAGCGCGATCGCAACGGCGAGCTGATCAGCCCCGCTCGCGTCGTCGCGCCGATGAGCGTGAACGGCTTGAGCGTGATCTGCACCGTCCGCGCGTGCAGCCCGCTGTCCACCGGCACATCGATCCGGAAGTCCTCCATCGCCGGGTACATGAACTCCTCCACCGCCGGCGGTAGCCGATGAATCTCATCGATGAACAGCACATCGCCCTGCTCGAGCTGCGTCAACCGGCTGACAAGGTCCGTCGCCTTGCTCAGCACCGGGCCGCTGGTGATGTACACGCGCGTCCCCATCTCCGCGCCGATGACGTGCGCAAGGGTCGTCTTGCCCAGCCCGGGCGGGCCGTGGAGCATCACGTGCTCCATGGGCTCGGAGCGTTGCAGCGCTGCGCGGATGGCGATCTCCAGCCTGCCGATCAGGTCGGCCTGGCCGATGTACTCGCCGATGCGTGTCGGGCGCAGCGCCCAGTTGGCCGACTCTTCGCCGGCCTGTTCGCTCCCCGAAACGACGCGCTCAATGGCCATGCTTTGAGTGTACCCGATCGGCCCGCAGGCTCAGCGTTTCGTGCCCGGGCGCGCCCCGCCTCGGTTGCCCCCACCCGGCGACGCGGCGTCGGGCTGCTCCGTGCTCGTCGGCAGGCCGCGCTGCTTCCACAGTTCGCGCAGCGCCTCGGGTGTGATCGGCACCCGCACCGAGCCCGTCGGCATCTCCATGCGGATCAGATTGCCCTCCGCGTCGTAGCGACCGTCCTGAGGTTGGAACTCTTCGCGAAGACGCGTGCTGATCCGCCAGACTTTCTCATCCAGCGGGTCCGGGCGAGCATCATCCCGGCGCAGAGCGATGGTCTCGGTGTCGCTCCGCCACGCGTAGAAGCCAACTTCGGTGCCCAGTCGCAGGCGCGTCAGCAGCCGCGGCAGAACCTGCACCTCAAACTGATTGATGTACCCCGGCCCCTGGATCATCGGCCGCAGTTCCCGCGGCGGGCGGCCCGGCGCATTGATGCTGATCGACAGCGTGTTGCCCGTGCGCGCGCCGGTCTCCGTCCACACCCCGGGACGCTCGCTCCCCGGCTCACGCACGATCGTGCGAACGCTCCACGCCTCCTGCGCGCGATCAGCGCTCATGAAACTCGTCGAGTCGCTGTCGATGATCCGAAACGCCGACGGGCTCGTTCGCTCGATCAGCCGCAGCGTCACACGGACGAGATATCCCGGCGGGTTGTCCGGCGTATCGGGCAGCGGCGTCTCCGCGCGCCCGGCGACCTCGCTCCGCCGCCCGTTCCAGAACTCGACGCGCTGGTAGCCCTGTTCCAGGTCCTCCAGCACGGTCCCCTCGGCGGTTGTCGCGCCGGGTCGGAAGATCCGGTACCAACGCTCGGCATCGGCGCTCGCACCCATCGCCGCGGCGTAGTCCTCCGGCCTGAGCCCCCGCAGCATCGCATCGCCAGCAAGCACGGCATCGCGACGCGCGGCGACGATTCGCATCGGGTCCTCGATGCGCAGCGTCGCGGTCATCAACTCAAAGGCCCGACGGGCGATCTCGTAGTGGTCCTTGGAGCACGTCAGCGTGAGGACGATGAGCTGCCCTTCCATGGGCATGAACAGCGTGCACCCCTCGATTGTGGGTGATGCTGAGCCGCTGGAGGGGAGTTCAACATAGAACCGATGGCCCGGGGTCTCGCTGCCGGCGATCTTGAGTTCCGGGACTCTTCCGAGCAGTTTCGCAGTAGATCCGAGCTGTTTCCCCGAAGATGCATCACGAACGGCGGTAGCCAGTGCGTAGCGTTCCAGGATCCGATCGGCCGCCGCGGCGACTGTTGCGTCGACTTTCTCGCCGGAAACTGAGCCGATCGTGATCAAAAAGGTCTGATCCCGCGGCACGATCCGGGCCTCGATGCTGCCGCCGACTTCGCTCACGGTGGCGGTGGTGTCGACGACGAGCTGCATGGTCAGGCCGAGGCTCTCGATCCGGACGATCTCGTCGCTGAGCATCAGCGTGCTCGGGTCAAGTCGGGCAGCAGCCGGAGCAGAAGTAGACTGTCTGTCTGTTTCTGGGTTCGGTGATGCCGGCGGCGTGGGCTCCTGGGCGATGGACAACGGGGCCCCAAGGAGTAGAAGGCACAGGATGAGTGATCGGAGGGTTCCGCAAGAGGCGGAGCGATGGCCGAGGATGGGGCGTGGCAGCATGGGGTACATGGTAGTGATCGCAAAGGGTCCGGGTGTGGAGAGAGCCGCGGCGAAACGAGTAATAATTGGGTGATGTTAGGATTCTGCGAGTAGCTCGGGGGCAGATGGAGAGTGGGGAGGGTGTGGATGTTCCACATGGGACGTTGACATTGGCGGGCGGACCTCTATGCTTCCCTCCCTGCCGATCGGCGTACGCGCCGGTTGTGTCGATTGGCCCGGCGGTCGCGCGAGCGACGAAAGCTGGGCCGAGCGGCGAGTTGAGGCGACTTTGTTCTGGCGGATGCCGGGGCGAGTTGAGCAACGGGTGCGACGCGAAGGATCGCGGGCACCGGCGGGGGTCGTACCCACTGATGTGTGTACGAAGCAGTGATCGACGAGGACCGGAAGCCGGCTTGTAGACCGAAGGAAGCGCATGACGGGCAAGATTCGAATCCGGATGGAAGCCTACGACCACATGGCCCTTGACCTCTCCGCGAAGGAGATCGTTGAGAACGCCAAGCGCACGAACGCCAAGGTGGCCGGCCCGGTGCCGCTGCCGACGCGGGTCGAGCGGTACACGGTTCTGCGTTCGCCGTTCATCGACAAGAAGTCGCGCGAGCAGTTCGAGATCCGCACGCACAAGCGGATCATCGACATCGTCGACCCGAACGCGCGCACGGTCGAGGCGCTGAATCGTCTGGTTGTGCCCGCCGGTGTGTTCATCAAGATCAAGGCCTGACTTCCGCGACCCGCGCCGTGCGCGGGTCGCTGTGTTTGCGGAACGTGACTTTGCAGGAGGATTCGCGGCGGAATGGGATCGATCGTGCGGCGGGCGGGCAAGGGCCCAGGCCGGCCGCGAAAGGCGAACGTTGACTCCGACTCAACCTCTGGCCCGATCGATCAGAACCAACGACGCGAAGTGATTGACGCCGTCGCGGACGGCGAGGAAAGGTGACGGAACATGAGCCTGATGCTGCTTGGAACCAAACTGGGAATGACTCGCGTGTACCGCGAGGACGGCGTGAATGTGCCGGTGACGGTGATCCAGCTCGGCCCGTGCACCGTGACGCAGATCCGCACCGCTGAGAAGGACGGCTACTCGGCCGTTCAGATCGCTTTCGGCAGCATCAAGCCCCGCAACAGCACGCAGGCCGTCATCGGCCATGACGCGAAGGCCGGCATCGAGGCCAAGCGCTACCACCGCGAGTTCCGCTGCTCGGCCGACGACGCGGCGAAGTTCAGCGTGGGCCAGACGCTCACCGTCAAGGACCTGGAAGGCCAGATGTTCGTCGACGTGACGGGCACCAGCAAGGGCAAGGGCTTCCAGGGCACCATGAAGCGTCACAACTTCAAGGGCATGTTCGCCTCGCACGGTACCGAGCGTAAGCACCGCTCGCCGGGCTCCATCGGCTCGCTCTGCTCCAACCGCGGTTTCGGCGGCGGTCTGAAGAAGGGCAAGAAGATGTCCGGCCACATGGGTGCCGAGCGCGTGACGATCCGCTCGCTGGACATCGTCCGCATCGACGCTGATCAGAACCTGCTGCTGGTCAAGGGTCCGGTCCCCGGCGCCAACCGCGGCATGGTGATGGTGCGTCGCGCCACGCGTCTGTACCGCAGCAAGGCCAACAAGGTCGCGGGCAAGAAGCCCGAGTGAGTGAGTGATCGCGGTCCCGGCGTCGGGGCCGCTTAAGGAACACAGGAGTTTGGAATCGAGTCTTGTCGGTCGGCCGGGAGTCACATCGGCCGCCGAGTCCGGAAGGGTCAGACGGGGCGGAAGCTTCGAACGACAACCACCGGACAAAAACAAGCAGATGTGCCCCGATCAGACTCAGAGCGGGGCGAGTATGCCGAGTCGAATCCTTCCCGATCACACGCCACCGCGAGGTGCCGGATCGGGCGGATAGGCAAGCAAGGGTCCGGAGCGGAATCCGGACAGTTCGCGGCCCGCGTGCCGCAAGGCGTCAGACGAGAGAAGACTTATGCAAGTCCCCGTCCACAACATGCAGGGTTCCCAGGTGGGAACGATCACGATCGATGAATCCCTGCTCGGCCCGGATATCAATCACGCGCTGATCAAGCAGGCATACGTTCGCTATCACGCGAACACCCGTCAGGGTTCGGCCCGCACGCTCAATCGTCGCGAGGTCGAGGGCTCGAGCAAGAAGATCTACAAGCAGAAGGGCACGGGCAACGCCCGTCACGGCGACCGTCAGGTCCCGAGCATGAAGGGCGGCGGTCACGCCAAGGCCAAGCGCAAGACGCGCGAGGACTACCGCCTGGACATGCCCAAGAAGATGCGCCGCAAGGCCAACCGCAACGCCCTTCTGGCGAAGCTGGTCGACAACGAGGTGCGTGTCATCGACACCCTCGGGCTGAAGGCTCCCAAGACCAAGGACATCGTCACGTTCCTGTCGGCGATCAAGGTCGACAAGACCGCGCTGCTGGCGGTTCCCTCCAGCGAGGTGAACATCCGCCGCGCGGCCCGGAACCTCGAGACGATCAAGCTGTGCAAGCCCGACAGCCTGAACTGCTTCGACATGCTCAACAGCAGGTTCCTGGTGATCTCCAAGGCCGATCTGGAGGCGTGGCTGAAGGGTCCGAGCTCGCAGACGGGCAAGGACGCGAAGGTGAACCCGATGGGCGCAGCGAAGGCGGAGGCGAAGTAAATCATGGCTACCAAGATCGACGCGACGTACATCATCAAGAAGCCGCTGCTGACCGAGAAGAGCACGATCGCTTCCAACGAGCTCAACCGCTACACGTTCCAGGTGGACCTCAAGGCCACCAAGGGCGAGATCAAGAGCGCGGTCGAGAGCCTGTACAAGGTACAGGTTGAAAAGATCAACACGCAGGTCCGCAAGGGCCGCGATCGTCGGTATCGCTACGGCCTGCTGCGTGCGACGCCGACGAAGGTCGCCCATGTGCGCCTGAAGGAAGGCCAGAAGATCGAGTTGGTCTGATCGAGTTGGTCTGATCGGACGCAGAGCGTGATCAGGTCTGAACGAACCGTGAACTGAACCGTTGCCAGAAGCGACGGACGAACGAAACGAACGAAGAGGCACCCATGCCCATCCGCATCTACGACAAGACCAGCGCCGGCCGCCGCTTCTCGAGCGTGAACCTCAACACCGAGGTCACGAAGTTCGAGCCAGAGAAGTCGCTGACCCGTCCGCTGCCCAAGACCGGTGGCCGCAACCACCACGGCAAGATCACCTCTCGCGGCCGCGGCGGCGGCGCCAAGCGGCTCTACCGCGTGATCGACTTCCGTCGCGCCGACCGCGACGGGATCGAGGGCACGGTGGTCGCCGTCGAGTACGATCCCAACCGCACGGCGCACATCGCGCTGGTCGAGTACGCCGATAAGGTCAAGCGCTACATCCTGGCCCCCGTCGGCCTGAGCGTCGGCGCGAAGATCATCGCGACGAGCCGGACCGCGGCGGACCCGAAGGTCGGCAACAGCATGCCGCTGAAGTACATCCCGACGGGTCTGTCGGTGCACTGCGTCGAGCTGCGTCCCAACGGCGGCGGGCAGATGTGCCGCAGCGCGGGGATGTACGCCCGCCTGACCAACCGCGAGGGCAACTACGCGACGCTGGTTCTGCCTTCTGGCGAAGTTCGCATGGTGCACGTCGAGTGCCGCGCGACGATCGGCGAGGTCGGCAACGCCGATCAGCAGAACGTCCGCTGGGGCAAGGCCGGCCGCATGCGTCACCTTGGCCGCCGTCCGATCACGCGTGGCGTGGCCAAGAGCCACAACGCCCACCCGCTGGGTGGCGGTTCGGGCCGCAGCAAGGGCAATCGTCCGCCGTGCTCGCCGACGGGCGTGCTGGCCAAGGGCGGCGATACGCGGAACAAGAAGAAGCACAGCACCAAGATGATCCTGCGTCGTCGCGTGAGCACGCGTTACGGCCAGAAGACCAAGTAATTCGGGAACGGAACGTCACGAGACATGAACCGGGGCGCGGAGAACCGCGGGCCCTGCAAAGAAGACCAAGGAAGCACGCATGAGCCGCAGCACGAAGAAGGGTCCGTACGTTGATGAGCGTCTGTACCGCCGGGTTGAGAAGCTCAACCAGTCGGGCAAGAAGGAAGCGCTCAAGACGTGGCGTCGGGCCTGCACGATTGTTCCGGAGTTTGTCGGGCACTCGTTCAAGGTTCACAACGGACGTGCGTTCATCGACGTGTTCGTGACCGAGGACATGGTCGGACACAAGCTGGGCGAGTTCAGCCCGACGCGGACGTTCAAGGGCCACACCAACAAGAAGGAAGGCCTGGCGGACGGCGCCAAGGCGCCCGCGGCCCCGGCCAAGAAGTAAGGTCGGCACCGGCGAACGGTTCGGGCCGGCGGAGATGGTGGCGGGGGAGTATCGATCGGCAGAGTCAAGGCAGCAGCACTTCAGAAACGACGGAGCATCCAGTGCGAATTCACGGAGCCAATTTGAGCCAGGTCGCCCAGAGCAAGGGCATCAGCGCCGAGCAACTGGCCGAGAGCATTGTGCGGACGGGCCTTCCCAAGTCGCGCTCGCTGTCGGCGGTGAAGAACTGGATGAAGGGCCGCGACCACCCGCGTTGCCGGGCTTCGGACATCACCAAGATGGCCGAGGTTCTGGGCGTCGCGCCGGCGGACATCGCCCGCTTCACGTGCATCCTCAAGTACCATCGCGGCTCGCCCCGCAAGGCGAACCTGCTGGCGCAGCTGATCCGCGGCAAGGACATCATCACGGCCGAGAACCTGCTGACCTTCACGACCAAGCGCGCGGCGCTGGACGTGAAGAAGGCGCTGGTCAACGCCCGCACCGACGCGGAGCAGGCCAACGCCGACCTGGACAAGCTGTTCGTCAGCGAGTCGCGCGTCGATGAGGGCCCGATGATGAAGCGCTTCCAGCCCAAGGACCGCGGGCGTGCGCACCGGATTCTCAAGCGTCAGACGCACATCACGGTGAGCGTTGAGCAGCGGGCGTAAGGACAGAGCAGAGCAAGGTCGGCACAGCACAAGAACGCCGAACCGGACACGCTGAACACAGACACACGGACGCGCTTGGGCAGAGCCCCCGGCGCACCTGAGAGAAAGAAGCAAAGGGCAAGTTCATGGGACAGAAGACTCACCCCTATGGCCTCCGCGTCGGCATCACCGAGCCTCACAAGAGCCGGTGGTACGCGCCCAAGTCGATGTTCGGCGAGTTGCTCGTTGAGGACTACCGCATCCGGCAGTTCATCGACAAGCGGCTGAACCGCAAGCCGCCGTACGCCGCGGTCAGCGATGTGCAGATCGAGCGCACGCGTGAGGAGCTGAAGGTGATCGTCAAGTCGGCCCGTCCGGGCCTGGTCATCGGCCCCAAGGGCGCCGAGGTCGACCGGATCACGGAAGAGCTGCAGTACATGACGGGCCGCAAGGTCTCGATCAGCATCATCGAGGTAAAGAACCCCGATATGGATTCGCAGCTGGTCGCCGAGGGCGTGTGCGAGATGCTCCGCAAGCGTCAGGCCTTCCGCCGCGCGATGAAGATGAAGGCCGAGGCCGTGATGCAGGCTGGGGCCAAGGGTGTCTGGATCGTTCTGGCCGGCCGTCTCGGCGGCGCCGAAATGTCGCGAACGCTAGATGTTCGCATGGGCGCGCTGCCCCTGAGCACGCTGCAGGCGAACATCGACTACGGCTTCGCCGAGGCGTTCATGAGCTACGGCGCGATCGGCTGCAAGGTCTGGATCTTCAAGGGCCTGTACGAGAAGGGCCAGAGCGACGAGCAGGAGAGCACCGCGGCGGGTGGGCGGGTCAAGAGCCGCGGCCGTCGTTGAGTCGAGCGGACGAGTGATCGATCGAGTGTGTTGAGTCGGACGTGACAGAGTGAAACCAGCGGCGACAAAGCCGCTTAGCCAACGAGCAGGAGATACGACATGCCCCTCATGCCCAAGCGCGTCAAGCATCGGAAGGAGTTCCGTCGGGTGCGCGATCGCAAGGCGACCAAGGCGAACTACGTGGCCTACGGCGATTACGGGCTGCAGTCGATGGAGCGTTGCTGGCTGCCCGGCCGCGTGATCGAGGCCGGCCGTATCGCGGCGCAGCACTACCTCAAGCGCGAGGGAAAGCTGTTTATCCGCGTGTTCCCGGACAAGCCGATCAGCAAGAAGCCGCTGGAAACCCGAATGGGTACCGGCAAGGCGGACGTGGACTACTGGGCGGCACGCATCAAGCCGGGCACGATGATCTTCGAGATCGCCGGCGTGAGCGAGGCGGTTGCGAAGAAGGCGATGATCCGCGTGGCGATGAAGATGCCCGTGAAGACCCGCCTGGTCAGCCGCCGCGTGGTGGTCTAAGAGAGATTCGCGGAGCAGTCGGGGCGGGAGCGACGGGAAAGTCGGGACAGAGAAACGGACGAGTCACAAGCCGGACCGATCGGGTCCGGAGAGCAAGGAACGAGTCATGACGGGCAGCGAAGTCAAGTCGATGAGCACGGCCGAGATCAACGCGGCGATCAAGCAGACCCGCGAGAAGCTGTTCTCGATGCGCAACCAGTCGCAGACGGAGAAGATCGAGGACATCTCGCTGTTCTCCAAGTTGCGCAAGGATGTCGCCCGGCTGATGACCGAGCGTCAGAAGCGGTACCTGGCCGACAAGGCCGCCAAGGCCCCGGCCAAGGCGCCCGCGGCGGACAAGACCCCGGGTCGCGCGGCCGGCAAGCCCGCCGCGAAGCGCTCGGGCAAGACCACCACCCGCGAGACGAGCAAGCCCAAGACCAAGTCCCGCTCCACGGCCCGCACGCAGGCCTGAGCCAAAGCAGAGCAGAACGCGGCCCGGGATTGAAGCCCGGGCCGAGCAGACCGCAAGCAAAACGAACACGAACGTCGGCAGATTCAGCGAACCATCCACGAGAGCCTTATGACCACCGCCAGCCCCGCCAAGAAGAAGGTCGTCGTGACCCGCACGGGCATCGTCGAGAGCGACAAGCGCGAGAAGTCTCGCAAGGTCGTCGTCCCGAACGACACGACGCACCCGAAGTACGGCAAGATCGTCCGCAAGCGGACGGTGATCCACATCCACGACGAGAAGAACGAGAGCCGCACGGGCGACTTGGTGGAGATCACCCCGTGCCGCCCGATCAGCAAGACCAAGCGGTGGAAGCTGGTGCGCGTGGTCGTTAAGGGCGCGCAGCTGAAGTTCGAGGCGGTCGAAGCCCCGAAGACCGACGAGAGCGCAACGGCCGCGACGCCGGCGGTCAAGAGCGTGAGCAAGGCCCCGGCCAAGAAGAAGTAAACCCCGCGAGGGTCGGCCAGCAGCCGGCCCCGTCAGAGACGACGCCCCCGTCGTCTGGAGTGATCAGCGATGATTCAACAGGAAACTCGTTGCGAAGTGGCGGACAACAGCGGCGCGAAGATCGCGTACGTGATCCGCGTGTACGGCGGCTCGACGGCCACGGGCAAGTTCACCCGTCGCATCGCCAACGTCGGCGACCGCGTGTTCGTCTCGATCAAGAAGGCGCTGCCCGGCGCGGACGTCAAGCCCGGCGACATGTCCAAGGCCGTGGTCGTCCGCACGACCAAGGCGACGCGTCGCAGCGACGGCTCGTACGTGAAGTTCGACGCCAACGCGGTCGTGCTGATCCAGGACGACGGCAACCCCAAGGGAACGCGCATCTTCGGGCCGGTTGCCCGTGAACTGCGCGACAAGAACTACATGAAGATTGTTTCGCTTGCTCCGGAGGTGATCTGAAATGCCACGCCATGTTCGCAAGGGCGATACCGTCATCGTGACCACCGGCAGCGCCAAGGGGCAGACCGGGACCATCCTTCGTGTTGACACCAAGCACGACCGCGTGTTCATCAAGGGTGTGAACCTTGTGACGCGCCACATGCGGCCGACGCGGATCAATCCGCAGGGCGGCATCGTGACCAAGGAAGCACCGATCCACATCTCCAACGTCTCGCCCGTTGTCGACGGCAAGGCATCGCGGGTTCGGTTCACCACCAAGCCCAGCGGCGAGAAGGTTCGCGTCGCCGTCAAGGGCGGCAAGGAACTCGGGACCATCCGCAAGGCCAGCCGCTGAACGCGGCGGGACCTGAGGACGCACCGGGCAGAGACCAAGCAGCAGCAACAGCATCAGCAGCACCTATTCAGCCACGATCGCGAGTGAAAGCATGAGCGCCGAGAAGGACAACAAGCAGCAGGGCAAGCCGGCGGGCAAGGACGCGTCTTCGAAGGAAGGCAAGCGTCAGACCAAGCCGCAGGGACCCAAGCCCCTGGCGACGGACGACGGGACCACGACGCGTGGGCCGCGTGTGGAGCCCCGTCTTCAGACGCGCTACAAGAGCGACGTGACCAAGAGCCTGGGCGAGAAGTTCGGGCTCAAGAACCCCATGCAGCAGCCGCGACTCCAGAAGATCGTGGTGAACGTGAACATGGGCCGTCACCTCGAGGGCACGAAGATCCCGCCGAACGTCCGCGCGACGGTGCTGGACACGATCACGAAGGTGACGGGCCAGAAGCCGGTGGTCGTCAAGGCCAAGAAGAGCGTGTCGAACTTCAAGGTCCGCGAGGGCCTGGAGACCGCCGCGATGGTGACCCTGCGTCGCGACCGCATGTGGCACTTCCTGGATCGTCTGATCCACCTGGCCTGCCCTCGTATCAAGGACTTCCGCGGCCTGAAGGCCACGGGGTTCGACAAGCAGGGCAACTACGCCATGGGTCTGAACGAGCAGGGCGTATTCCCCGAGATCAACATGGCCGAGGTGACCTTCACCCACGGCATGAACATCAACTTCTGCTTCAGCAACTCCAGCCCGGAACTGAGCAAGCACGTGCTCGCCGAGCTGGGCTTCCCGTTCGCCAAGCCCGAAGACAAGCCGGCACGCCGCTCCTGATCGGCACGCCTGAACCTCAAGACCACAACGACCGAACCGCACGAATCGCAGACCGCAAGAGGAACGCATGGCCACCAAAGCCCAAGTCGCCAAGAGCAACCGGACGCCCAAGTTTTCGACCCGCATTGTTCGGCGGTGCGAACTGACCGGACGCGCCCACGGCGTGTACCGCAAGTTCCGCATCTCGCGCATCATGCTCCGGAAACTGGCGCTCGAGGGCAAGATCCCCGGGATGCGCAAGGCCTCCTGGTAAGGCACGCGTCGCCCGTGTGTTGACCGGGCGAGCACGAACGAACCCCCGTACCGACCGGAACGACCAGCCCGGAACGGCCAGACAGCAACGAATGGACCGATCGAGCACAACGCTCGAACAGACAGCCGAGAGAACCCATGGCTTTCAACGACCCCGTTTCCGACATGCTCACGCGCATCCGCAACGCCCTGCGCAACCGCGCCAAGCAGGTTGAGTGCCGCAACTCCGGCGTGTGCCGGGGTATCGCCGGCGTCCTGCGTGACGAGGGCTTCATCGACTCGTTCTCGGTCATCGAGGACGGTCGCTCCGGCAAGCTTCACCTGAAGCTGCGCTACGGCCCGCGCGGCGAGACGGTGCTGAGCAACATCAAGCGCCTGAGCAAGCCCGGCTGCCGGGTGTACAAGGGCGTCGAGGAACTGCCCCGCCCGCTGCAGGGCCTGGGCATCGCGATCGTCAGCACGTCCAAGGGCGTCATGAGCGACCGCAAGGCCCGCACCGAGCGCGTCGGCGGCGAGCTTCTGTGCACGATCGACTGATTATCGCGGCGGGCCCCGGCCACGCCGCTGCTGTTTGAGTGTTGGTTGTCGGATCAGATCACGAGTTCAATCGCCGGAACAGGTTGTTCGCGGCGGAATGATTGAGAGGCACGTATGTCCCGAATCGGACGCAAGCACATCACGGTTCCCGCGGGCGTGAAGGTCGCGATCAAGGACCGCACGGTTTCGGTCACCGGACCGCTGGGCACGCTGAACTTCACGCACCGCCCCGAGGTGCAGGTCGCCTACAGCGAGGCCGAGAAGGCCATCGTCTGCACGGTCGACGAGAAGACCCTGGCGAGCAACGCCGACGCGAGCGCCTTCTGGGGCACGACCCGCGCGACGATCAACGCCAACATCGAGGGCGTTACGAAGGGCTACCGCAAGGAGATGGAGGTCGTGGGCGTCGGCTGGACCGCGGCGGTTCAGGGCGACAAGCTCAAGCTGACCGTCGGCTTTGCCAACCCGATCCTCATGCCCATCCCCAAGGGCCTGAAGGTCTCGGTCGACAAGCAGTTCGTCAAGGTCGAGGGCCCGGACAAGAAGATGGTCGGGCAGTTCGCCAGCGACATGCGCGCCAAGCGCAAGCCCGAGCCGTACAACGGCAAGGGTATCAAGTACAAGGAAGAGGTCATCAAGAAGAAGGCCGGCAAGGCCTTCGGCACCGCCTGATCCTGAGCGGACCGTACCGGAACATCAGCAGCGAATCGAGCGTCGGAACCTTTCGAACCCCACGGGCGCGTCCGGACAAGTCGTCCGGACGACCGCACGAGCCAGCCAGACGAGAAGAAGCAATGGACAAGGCCAAGCACAAAGTCCTGCGTCGCCAGAAGCGCCACATCGGCATCCGCAAGCGCGTCGAGGGCACGCCCGGCTCCCCGCGCGTGAGCATCTACAAGTCGCTCAGCCACATCTACGCCCAGGTCATCGACGACCTGGCCGGCCACACCCTCTGCTCGGCCAGTTCGCTCGAGAAGGAACTGGCCCTGGGCAAGACCGGCAACGCCGCCGCGGCGGCCGCGGTCGGCGCGCTGCTGGCCAAGCGGGCCAAGGAGAAGGGCGTGTCGAAGGTCGTCTTCGACCGCGGCGGGTTCAAGTTCCACGGCCGCGTCAAGGCCCTGGCCGATGCGGCCCGCAAGGAAGGCCTCAAGTTCTGATCCGTTCGAACGCCCCGCCGTCGCGGAGTGTGATGAGCGAATCAGTGTTCCGGATTCATCGACCACGTATCAGCCCTCACGTCCACCAACGAATCGAAGAAAGCAGCGAGCCAAGCCATGCCCGAGATGCTCGACGAAAAGTCAAACATTGAGTCCACGACCATCGGCGTGTACCGCACCGCCTCGACCGTCAAGGGCGGTCGCCGATTCAGCTTCGGCGGGCTTGTGGTCATCGGCAATCGCCACGGCGAGGTCGGCTTCGGCTACGCCAAGGGCAACGAAGTGCCGCAGGCCATCGCCAAGGCCCAGAAGGCCGCGCAGCGCGAGCTGTTCAAGATCACGCGCGTCGGCACCACGATCCACCACGAGGTGCAGGGCAAGTTCTCCAGCGCCACGGTGCGTCTGATCCCCGCTTCTCCCGGTACGGGCGTCGTCGCGGGTACGGTCGTTCGCGCTGTGCTCGACCTGGCCGGCGTGCAGGACTGCCTGACCAAGTGCTACGGCTCGACCAACCCTCAGAACGTGCTCAAGGCCATGTTCGACGCGATGAGCAAGCTGCGCACGCCCGACCAGGTCGCGTCGCTCCGCGGCGTCAAGCTCGAGCGCACGCTGATCGAGGACAAGATCGAGAAGGGCAAGCTCTTCGCGCCCACCGTCAAGGCCGAGAACAAGGCCAAGGGCCCCGTCAACACCATCGGCAGCGAGCGCAAGGGCGGTCGCGGCGGTCGTGGCGGTCCCGGCGGCGGTCGTGGCCGCGGCGGCCCGCGTGATGCGGCCCCGCCGGCAGACGGCGGTGCGGCACCGGCGCCGCAGGCCTGATCCGTCGATCCGTCCGCGTGAACGCGGGCGAATCATCAGCCTTTCCTGACTCCGATTGAGCCTTGTGCAGACCGCTTGTCCGTCCAGTTGAAGGAACTCTCCCATGATGATCCATGAAATCACCGCTCAGGCCGGCCGCTTCAAGAAGCGCATCCGCGTCGGTCGCGGCGAAGGCGGCGGCCGGGGCAAGACCTCCGGTCGCGGCAACAAGGGCGCTGGTTCGCGCTCCGGTACCGCCCGCAAGCGGGCGTTCGAGGGTGGCCAGATGCCGCTCTTCCGCCGCATCCGCAAGTACGGCTTCTCGAACGTCGTGTTCAGCACGAAGTTCTGGATCGTCAACCTCGTTGACATCGTCGCCCACCCGTCGTTCAAGAACGGCGGCGCGGTGAACCCCAAGACCCTGATCGCCGCGGGCCTGATCCGCGACGAGTCGCGCGATCTGAAGATCCTCGGCGACATGCCCGCCGGTGGCCTGAAGGTCAAGCTCGACATCACCGCCAGCCGCGTCTCGCGTTCGGCCGTCAAGGCCATTCAGGATGCCGGCGGCAAGGTCCAGCAGACCGGCACCCGTCGCGACAAGGTTCGCGGCGTCGACCCCAACAGCGAGGACCGCTCGCCCAAGAATCTGACCAAGAAGCTCAAGCGCGGCAAGAAGTCCGCCAAGCCCGAAGCCAAGACCGAGGCGAAGCCCGAGGCCAAGGCCGACGGCAAGGCCTGATCGGTTCGCCGCGAGCCTCGGCTCGCTCCGATGGGCGAACGATTCGACCGGCTGACATCACTCCTGTCTCCTCAAAGGCCCGTCCGGCTCCGTCGGGCGGGCCTCTTTCTTTGTGCGGCTCTCCTAGACTTTGAGTCCCGTCGCATCTGTCACGAACGCCTCGTCTGCGCCCGGCATGAAGCTCATCCGGGCCTGATCGGAAACGACCCATGTTCCAAGCCTTCCTGAACATCTTCAAGATCCCCGAGCTGCGGAACAAGATCCTGTTCACGCTGGGCATGCTCGCCGTCTTCCGGATGGGTCACTGGATCCCGCTCCCCGGCGTCGACCAGACCGAAATGACCCGCGTGTTCCGCGAGAGCACCGAAGGTGCGCTCGGCAGCACCTTGGGCACGATCTCGATGCTCTCCGGCAGCGCGTTCAGCCACTCGACGATCTTCGGCCTCGGCGTCATGCCGTACATCTCCGCGTCGATCATCTTCCAGCTGCTCACCGCGGTGAATCCGCGGCTGAAGAAGCTCCAGGAAGAGGGTGCCACCGGTCGTCAGAAGATCCAGGAATGGACGCGTTACGTGACCATCGGCCTGGCGATCATCCAGGGCTATGGCTGGCTGGTGTACTGCAACCAGCAGCGAATCCTCTACGCCGAGTGGGTCGCTCAGCCGCTGTGGTGGGTCGCCGCGATCGCCGCGTTGACCGCCGGCACGATGTTCCTCATGTGGGTCGGTGAGCAGATCGACAAGCACGGCATCGGCAACGGCGTCTCGATGATCATCATGGCCGGCATCCTCTCGCAGATGCCCGGCGCACTGCAGTGGGTGGCGTCAAACTCGCCGATCGCCGACACGCTCTTCGGCCGCATGCTCCTCGGCCCGCCCCCGCCCGGCTTCGACCCGGCGCTCGGATACCTGGCGATCCTGATGATCGCTGTCGGCTTCGTCGTGGTCGTCGGCGGCTCGGTGCTGCTGACCGTCGCCCAGCGTCGCATCCCGATCCAGCAGGCCAAGCACACCCGCGGCCGCAAGGTCTTCGGCGGCCAGCGCGCGTTCCTTCCCCTGCGGATCAATCACTCGGGCGTCATGCCCGTCGTCTTCGCCAGCTCGCTGATGATCTTCCCGGGCCTGGTCCTGAACATGCTCAGCACCACGGCCCAGGGCAACGGCTGGGCGACGGCATCCGGCTTCCGCTGGCTCAGCGACCAGCTCCAGATGGGTCAGTTCCCGTACATCGTCTTCGAGACGATCCTGATCTACTTCTTCTCGTACTTCTGGATCACGGTGCAGTTCAATCCGGAGGAAATGGCCAAGAACCTCCGCGACCAGGGATCGTTCATCCCGGGCCTCCGCCCCGGTCCGCGCACGGCCGAGTACCTCGAGACCGTCATGGAGCGCATCACGTTCGTCGGTGCTGCGTTCCTGGCGATCATCGCGGTCATTCCCATGGTCGTCTCGAACGCCATGGGCATCCCGTTCACCGTGGCGCAGTTCCTCGGCGGCACCGGTCTGCTGATCGTTGTGTCGGTCGTTCTGGACTTCATCCAGCGCGTCGAGGCGAATCTGCTCATGCGGAACTACGCCGGGTTCCTCTCGGGCGAAGACGGCAAGGGGCCGCGGATCCAGTCTTCGCGATCGATGTGATGTTCAGCGGCGCGGATGCCCGATACGGCGCGCCTAGAGTCCTGCGTGTCGGAAATGTCGGTTTTCGGTTCGGAGCCCCATGCCCAAGCAAGATGACAAACTCACGATGGAAGCGGAAGTGATCGAAGCACTTCCCAACGCGATGTTCCGCGTGAAGCTTCCCAACAATCTGACGGTCCTCGGCTACGTCTCGGGCAAGATGAGGATGAACTACATCCGCATCCTGCCCGGAGATCGCGTCACGGTCGAGATGTCTCCCTACGACCTGACCAAGGCCCGGATCACCTTCCGGCACTGATCACGCGGCGGCCCGCGGCGGAGTCGACGGCCCGGCGGCGAGGTCGGCGGATCGAAGTGGGGGCGACGGGGCGGGGAGAATTCGGCGGCTCGTGACCGGGCAAAGGATGGCCCGGAAGGTCGCCGATAGGATTTTGTCAGGATGTGAATTGTGATCTTCGAGGGACTCGAGGTCACAAAGAGGCATCTGTCCCGAGACTTGAGCGGGCGATGCAGGTATACTTCCCCCCCTTGCGCCGGACTGTATTCGGCGCTGCGAGGTGCATGATGAAGGTTCGAGCCAGCGTTCGTCGGATCTGTAAGGACTGCCAGGTTGTGCGCCGCAAGGGGAAGGTGCGCGTGATCTGCAAGAGCGAGCCCAAGCACAAGCAGGTGCAGGGCTGAGTCGCGCGAGCGTGGCGCCCCGAGAGTGGCGACACGGTTCGTGCATTGTTCGAGAACTTTGAAGCGAGACAAGGAACCGCTATGCCGCGTATCGCCGGTATCGACGTGCCCGAGAAGAAGAAGATTCTCTTCGCGCTGCAGTACATCCACGGGATCGGCGCCAAGTTCGCCGGCGAGATTCTCGCCGAGGCGAAGGTGGACCCCGACCAGCGCGCTGGAGAGGTGGACGAGCAGTCGCTCGCCCGCATCACCGCGATCATCGACGGCGGGTACCTTGTCGAGGGTGCGCTGCGTCGCCAGGTTTCGCAGAACATCCAGCGGCTGAAGGACATTCGTTCCTACCGCGGCGACCGCCACAAGCGCGGCCTGCCGGTGCGTGGCCAGCGGACGCGTTCGAACAGCCGCACCCGCAAGGGCAAGCGCAAGACCGTCGCCGGCAAGAAGGGCGTCAAGGGTTGATCCTCGCGTCGCGGTGCTGGTGGCCGCGAACGCTGCGAAGAGTTCACCGACCGAGTTTTCCTCCCGTCCGTGCGTCGGATTGATTCACGGACAAGACATCGAGAGCCGCCATGTCCAAGAAGGTCAAGAAGATCCGCAAGAACGTCGTCCGCGGGATCGCGCACATCCGCGCGAGCCAGAACAACACGCTGGTGACCATCACCGATATGAACGGCGAGACCCTGTGCTGGGACTCGGCCGGCTCGATCGGCTTCAAGGGCACCCGCAAGAGCACGCCGTTCGCCGCGACCCGCGCGGGCGAGAACTGCGGCTCCAAGGCCCGAAAAATGGGCCTGCAGGAGATCGAGGTCCGCATCAAGGGTGCGGGCGCCGGCCGCGAGTCCGCGGTCAACGGGCTGGTCTCCACCGGGCTGCGCGTGACGGCTCTTGAGGATCACACGCCGGTGCCGCATAACGGCTGCCGTCCGCCCAAGCGCCGCCGCGTCTGATTCAGCATCGACTTGTTCCCGCGGCACACGCCCACAGGCGTGTGCCGCGATTCGGACGCGGGCCTTTCGCCCGCGCCTGTGCGAGGAAACTCGCGGCCCCCGGATGTGAAGATCGCCCGCCCTGTCGCGTGGTGTGCGATCGATGCCCGGTGCAGGCCGAAACTCACTCGGGTCGCCCGCTCGCCGGGCCGGCCACGCGACCGGGAAGTCGGGCGATCAGTCATCGGGCGGAGTCCCCGTGCTGGCGTCCAGCATCGATTCGATTCAGGAGCAACACATGCGTATTCGCTGGCGCGGGCTGGAACTGCCGTCGAAGATCAATGCTGATCCGCGGTTCAAGACCAACACCTACGGCCGCTTCACCATCGAGCCGTTCGAGCAGGGCTTCGGCACCACCGTGGGCAACAGCCTCCGGCGCATCCTGCTCTCGGCTCTCGAGGGCGCATCGCTGACGCAGGTGAAGATCAAGGGCGCAACGCACGAGTTCACGACGATCCCCGGCGTGATGGAAGATGTCACCGACATCGTCCTGAACGTCAAGTCGCTGATCGTCAAGCTCGAGGGCGATGAGCCCAAGACCCTCAAGGTCCTGGCCCGCGGGCCGGGCGAGGTGACCGCCGACCTGATCGAGCCCGATCCGTCCGTGACGATCATCAACAAGGACCTGGTCCTGTGCACCCTCACGGACAAAGTCGAGTTCGAGATGGAGCTCAAGGTCGAGAAGGGCCGCGGCTACGTTCCCGCCGCCGAGCGCATGAACCCGGCCGATGATCAGGAAATCGGCGTGATCCTGCTCGATGCCCTCTATTCGCCCGTTCAGCGCGTGCGCTTCGGTGTTGAGGAGACGCGCGTCGGTCAGAAGACCAACTACGACAAGCTGATCATGGAAATCTGGACCAACGGCACCATCGCGCCCGACATGGCGCTGGTCGAGGCCGCCAAGATCCTCCGCAAGCACCTCAACGCCTTTATCCAGTACTTCGAGATCGGCGAGGAGCGCGTCAGCGACGCCGCGGCCAAGAGCGCGCAGATCGACGATGAGCTCATCCGCAAGCTCAACATGCCCATCAGCGAGCTGGACCTGTCCGTCCGCGCCAGCAACTGCCTGGAGTCGGCCCAGATCCAGACCGTCGCCGACCTGGTCACCAGGAGCGAGGCCGATCTGCTCAAGGTCCGCTCCTTCGGCCGCACGAGCCTCCGCGAGGTCAAGCGCAAGCTCGAGGACCTCAACCTCGCGCTGGCCATGAGCCTGCCCGAGGGCGTCTCGACGACCGCTCCCGCGGCCGAGTAAGCCGAGTCTTCGAGCCTGTTCGTTGATCCAACATCCCCGGGCCACACCCGGGGATTTTTATTGGTGCTCGTCACGGCGTCCGTATCGGGCAGTTATGCTCTGCGCATCACCGCGGAGAGCGCCATGAAGATTCTCAAGAAAATCGCCAGGAGCATTTCCAAACGACTGAGCCCGAACCGGGACCGGCTCAATTCCCGCGACCGTGCGACCGTCTTCTCCGCGATCTACGCCGACAAGGTCTGGACGGTCGGCACCAGCAACGAGTCGCTCTCCGGCGACGGCTCGACGATGCAGGCGACCGTCGCGACAAGAGCCACGCTGACGCGGATCATTCAGGCCCACGGCGTCCGCTCATTCCTGGACGCTCCCTGCGGCGACTTCAACTGGATGCGTCACCTGCCGATGCCCGGCGTGCGGTACACCGGTGCGGACATCGTCCAGAGTGTCGTCGATGAGAACAACCGGCTGTTCGCGTCCGAACAGCGGCGGTTCGTTCGGCTCGACCTGGTCGAGCAGGTGCCCGAGGCGCACGATCTGGTTCTCTGCAGGGATTGCATCATGCACTTGCCCAATGCTGATGTGCAGCGGCTGCTGGCCAACATCTCGGCCAGCGGGAGCAAGTTCATGCTGATCACTGTGCACCCGAGGCTGGACCGTAACGACGAGATCGACCGTGTCGGGGGGTATCGGGGTGTGAACCTTCGGCTTCCACCGTTCGGGCTGCCAGAGCCGATCGAGTGCGTGCCGGATGGGTCGTCGGATCGAGCGAAGTTCGATCGATGGCTCGCGCTCTACAGGCTGCCGCTCAGCGGCGCCAAGAGTTAGAGTTTTGATCGGATCACGGAAGCCCGCGGATCCTCGGTTCTCCCACGGTCTGAGGCTTTGAGCAGGCATCTTCTGCTGCCTACCATTCCGACCTGCTCCCGGGGCTGTTCCCGGCGGGCGACATCTCATATCCAGGCACCCCGAGCCATATCGGAGAAGACTCATGCGCCACCAGAAGGCTGGTTCCAAACTCGGCCGCACGACGGCCCACCGTACCGCGACGATCCGCAACCTCGCGGCGTCACTCTTCCAGCACGGCCAGATCACCACGACGATCCCGCGGGCCAAGGCCGTGCAGCCGTTCGTCGAGAAGATCATCACCAAGGCCAAGAAGGGCGGGCTCCATGCTCGCCGTCAGGTCATCGCCAGCATGGGCTGGGACCTGCCCGGCTTCGAGTGGCTCTGGCAGCCCAAGGCCGCCGCGACGGAAAAGAACCCGGTCCTCAAGCAGGTCGCCGAGCGTGCCAAGAAGGCCGCGGACCGCGCCAGCCGGTTCTTCGACCTTCCCAAGCCCGAGAGCGTCGAGCTCAACCGCTACGGCGAGGTCCGCAAGGCCCCCAAGATCGTCAAGCACATCTTTGAGAACGTCGCGCCGCGCTTCCGCGACCGCGCCGGCGGCTACACCCGGATCGTCAAGCTCGGCCGTCACCGCATCGGCGACGGCGGCGAGTTGTGCGTGATCCAGTTTGTCGGCGCCGAAGACGGCCCGGAGATCGGCGGCAGCCCCTCCAAGCGTCGCAAGATCGCCGACAAGCGCACCGCGTTCGCCGCCAAGACCCGCAATGCTCAGCCCGCGTCCGAGAACGCCGCGGGCTGACCCCGCGACGTTCGATGCATGCGGATGAATGCCCGGGTGTTCACCTGACAGGTCCCGACTCTCGTTGGTTTGTGCATCCTCTTGATCGGGCCTGCGTATACTCAGTACGTTCCACTTCACCCAAACCTTTTTGAAGGATGATCACATGAAGAAGTTCCTGTTTGCCGCTGCTGTCGCCTGTACCGCCTTCTGTCTCGGCTGCGCCAGCGGCGAGCGTGTTGAGAGCAAGGGCGCGACGACGACCACCAAGGCCGGCTGCTCGGGCGAGGCCGCTTGCGCTCAGGGCAAGGTCTGCTCCAAGGGCGAGAAGTGCTGCGCCGCCAAGGGCGAGGCGGGCGAGGCCAAGGGCGGCTGCTGCTCTTCGCCGGGCGGCTCCAAGGAGACCTGCACCAAGGGTTGCTCCGCCGAGGCCACCAAGGCCGGTTGCGGCAGCGAGGCGAAGGCCGGCTGCTCCGAGGCCAAGAGCGGCTGCACCGCGACGAAGGCTCCCGCCGGCGTGAACTGATCACGAGCGGACCAAATTGAAATCTCTCCGCGAGCCTGCAAACGCAGGCTCGCGGTGTTTTTGCCCGGCGCGGCCGCCGCGATGGTTGGCCGGCCTCACGCATCAACGCAACGCAAACCCAGCGAGCACCGGTCGACGAAGCCTCGGCGCGTGCATCGCGCCGCGGCGCTTACGAGCCTCTGCGCTCACGCACGTCGGTGCCCGTGCGGCCCCGCGTCACGCTCGTTAGTGCACGTCGTTGGCCGCGAGCCAGCGCTCGGCATCCAGGGCCGCGGTGCAGCCCATGCCCGCGGCGGTGACGGCCTGGCGGTAGTTCGCGTCGGCGACATCGCCCGCGGCGAACACGCCGGGGATGTTCGTGTACGAGTCGCGGCGCTTGAGCGCCACGTATCCCGATGCGTCGAGTTCAACGCCCGAATCCTTGAGGAACCTCGTCGCCGGGGTGTGCCCGATGGCGATGAACAGGCCGCGGACATCCAGCCGTGAGCGCTCGCGCGTCACCGTGTCCTCGAGCATCACGCCCTCGATGCTGTTCTCGCCCAGGACATCGACGACGACCTTGTTCCACAGCACCTTGGCGTTGGGGCGGGAGAGGAACCGCTCCTGCATGATCTTGCTGGCCCGCAGCGAGTCCCGCCGGTGGATGATGTAGACCGTCGAGGCGAACTTGGTCAGGTACGAGGCCTCTTCCATCGCCGTGTCGCCGCCGCCGACGACGGCCAGCGGCTGACTGCGGAACGCCGGCAGCGCGCCATCGCACACGGCGCACGCCGAGACGCCGCCGCCCGAGCGTGCCAGACGCATCTCGTTGGGCAGGCCGATCCAGTTGGCAACGGCGCCGGTGGCGATGATGACCGCGTGGGCGCGGATCTGCCCCGTCTCGTTCTTGCCGTCGTTGCTGGTCGTGAAGGTGAACGGCCGCTTGGAAAAGTCGCAGCGGAGGATGTCCTCGCCGATGACCTTGGTCCCGAAGCGCTCGGCCTGTGCCTGAAAGTCGGCCATCATCTGCGGGCCGGTCACGCCGTGGGGGAAGCCGGGGTAGTTCTCGACCTCGGTGGTCAGCATGAGCTGGCCGCCGGGCAGAACGGGCCCCGGGTCCTGCTTGGGCACGCCGGAGTACACCACGGGGCTGAGCTGCGCGCGGGCGGCGTAGATGGCGGCGGTCCAGCCCGCGGGGCCGGAGCCGATGATCAGGAGTTTGTGCGCGTCGGCCATGGTGGAGGGTCCGGTTCGGAGCGGGTTGGTGGGCGATATCGCGGCCCGGCGGGGGCCGGGCGCATCAGCGGAATCGGCCCTGATCCTCGAGGTTCTTGCGGACCAGCGAGAGCATCGGGGGCCAGACGACGTAGTCGCCTCGGGGGTCTTCGGTCGTCTGCGTCGCGCGGACAGCGCCGTTGGCGGCGCCATCGGGCCCGACGGAGTAGAGCACGAACGTGTCGTCGCGCAGCGAGATCTGGAACTGCTGGTAGCGGTTGTCCAGCAGTTCCGGGAACACCTGCATCTCATGCGGACGCGGCTGGGCGTTGGCGACGGCCCGGGTCATGGGAACGAAGTACGACAGCGTCGCGGCACGCCGGGGGTCGTACACGTCCAGCTCAAGGTTCTGGATGAACGTCGGACGCAGCGCCGCAAGGCTCGGGGCGCTGCGCCGGTTCTGCAGGCGGTAGCCGTAGAGCGCCAGGGCGTTGCGCGTCCCCTCGGCCTCCACGCGGAGCAGGTGGCGATCGCGGAAGAGCTGCGAGATGTCGCGCACGAACACGTCCATCGACGAGTAGCGCGTGCGGTCGGTGCGGGTGTAGTCGAACGGCCGGCGCAGGACCGGGTCGTGATAGTTGAGCGCCCACCGGCGGGTGTAGTCGTCGTACACGATCCCCAGGCGTGCGGTGGTCTGGTTCGTGTCGGCGTGCAGGGAGCGGAGGGCATCCCACCGGGCCGTCTCGCTGAACAGACGCAGCGGCCGCCCGCGCGAGGTGATCGCCGCGAGCACCGGCGAGAACGTGTCGGGGTTCGCGCCCGCGTTCGGCAGCATCGTCTTGCTGATGAGCTGCTCCGCGGCGATCCGGTCGCCCTGCGGCATGAGCAGGCGGTCGATCCCCAGCAGGCCCTGCGGCTCACGCAGGCGGCGGCCGATGTCGCGGACATTCTCGGCCGTCAACACGGGCGACTCCAGCCGGCTGTCCACGAACGGGATGTCGCGCAGTCGCTGCAGCGCGAGCATCATCTGGGCGTAGCCGGTCGACGACTCGCGGAACATCACGCGGTCGGCCATCTGCCGGCCCAGCCAGAGGTTGCGGACCATCGCGTCCAGCGCCTCCAGCGGCTTGCCTTCCTTCTGCAGTCGCGTGGCCTCGATGTGCAGCAGCACTTCGACGGTGCGCCAGCGCGGGAGATACTTGAAGTCCGCCGCGCCGAGCAGGGGCGGGTCGCCCAGATCCGTGAAGAGCCCCTCGATGACCTGATCGGGATCCGCGGCGTCGGCGCCGTACGGCTGCGCCAGCGCGAAGGCGTCCTTCCACTGCTCGACCTCGGTGACCTTCTTGACCGCGTCGAGAACATCGCGCTGCGGCTTGGCGTTCGCCCAGGCTTCCGCCGCGGCCCACGCCGAGCCGGTGGGCGGGAGCATCGCCGCGTCGAGCGGACGCTCCAGACCCCTCGGCGGGGCCTGAAGCTTGCTCATGGCGGGGAAGAGGATCGTCTCGGTCCGTCGCGAGGGCTGAACCTTCGCGTAATCGGCGTTGACCTTGCGGACAAACTCATCGGCCAGCGCGGGCGCGGCAACGGACAGCACCAGCACCAGCGCCACAGCCACCTTCGCGGCGGGCGCGATGCGGGAAACGATGGATCGGAATGCGGGCAGCATGGTCATGAGCAAGGGCTCCGTCTGCATCTGTGAGAATGACATCCCCACTGCGGTCGGCGAGGGGGAAGGCATGGTAGCCGATCGACGGGCGGACGGACCCGGGCGGGGGCGGGGTCGATGGTTGCGGGGGAGCGATGGGGGAGCACCGAACGCGGGGCTGCGCCAGCGTGCCGACGTGGGGCCGACCTTGGGCCGAAGTGGGGCCGACCTAAGGCTGACCGGGGGCTGATCGGAGAATTCAGGCGGGTGCGGCCGCGGTGCAGCACGGCGCGATCCCGACACGTACCTTCCCGCATGCTCAGGCAGACCGCGCCGCTGATTCGCCTCGAGCCCGACTGTTCCAAAGCGGGCTCGTGGCGTCGGCTCGTCCACCGCCATTGGATCGGTGTCGGCGTACTCGGTTTCGCCGGTGTGATGGGCGTGCACGCTGCCGTCAGCGTGTTCGCGCTGCCCGCCGCAACGGGGGCCGCGGCGGCTGTCGCCGTGCAATGGATGATCCTGCTCGGGGTGCTGATCAGGGCGGGCGTGATGATTCGCCGACGCTCGGCGGTAGAGGTCGCGGCGACGGGGGCGGCCGATGGCTCCGTGCCGGCATCGTCGCCTCAGGAGCGGACACGAGCCTTCGCGCAACTGAGCACCTTGGTTCGCGGCCGTCTGCTCGCAGGCCTGCCCGTCTCGCGGCGACGCATCGGCCGGATCGTCGGTGAGTGCCTTCGCGCTGGCGGGCGGAACTTCTTCATCGGGCTCGATGATGGAGCGATTGATCGGCTCGCGGCCAACATCGGAATCGCTCGATCGGGCAGCCGCATCATCGGGCAGGAAGCCCGCGTGGGCAAAGCCCGTCGTGTCGCTGTCATCGGTCTGGTGCTGCTGCTGTCGGCGCTGCACGTGCACCTCGGCCTGGCGGCCATCGCCATGGGCATCGAGGGCGCGAGCGCGACGATCGACCCGCGGGATGAGCGCACGCTCCGGGTGATGTTGATCATGCTGAATGCGGCGTTTCTTGCCGTCCTTTGCATGTTCGCTCCGCTGGAACTCTTCCCCACGGGAGAACTCTCGGCGGAGGTCACACCGCGCGATGTGCGCGTTCGACGCCTGCTGGGCTGGAGCACCTTTGGGCATGAGAACAGCGTCCGAGTGATCATCGCCGACCCTGCCGGCCTCCGCGCGATGCGCGGCGATCCTGCCCGCGGTATCTCCGCGACCGGCGTGCTGCTCCTGTCCTCGTCGGGGGACATCGCGACGCTCGCCTTCGCTGGCCCCGCGGCGATGACGGAGCAGGAGTTTCTGGCGGCAACAACGGTGCAAGACCTGCAGCCGGGTGATCCAGCGCCCGCTCCCGAGTCCCAACGTCCGACCTGACACCACCGCGCACCACCAGCGGTCGATTACACTCGCGCCGTGGTGACTGCCCGCCCCGCCAGAGATGGTGTGCTGTCGGTACTCGGCTCGCGCCGCCGGATCGCCGCGATGGGATTGCTCGCCGTGGCGCTGGCCGCCGGTATTGTGCTGGCCAGCGTGATGATCCTTCTGCAGGTCCGCCCCAGCTCGACGACATGCGGCTGATGGTCGGCTCAAGCGTGTTCAAGCGCATGGGCACCAACGGCTACCTCGGCCGGCGGGATGTCTGGTGGGTCGTCGCCGGCACGCGCGGCGAATTGTCGGAGCAGGAACTCGCGCCGCTGGGCCTGTCGGCCTTCGCCCGCGCCGCGCTGCCGCCGCAGGTGGGCAACGATGAGGCCGGCGTCAGCCATGTCGGCCTGCCGCTGTGGTGCGCGATCCAGACCGAGTACGTCGATCGCGTCACCGGGCGGCTCGTGCAGAACGGCGAGCGCGAGGTGCCTCTGGCGGGCGTGCGGTGGCTCGTGCCGACGCTGATCTCCTGGCCCCGGTTCGTGGCCAATGTCGTGCTGGTCACACCGATGACGTTCGCGGGCATCGTGCTGGTCGTGCTCGCCGCGGGTCGGGCTCGGCGTGCGTGGCGTCTGCGGTTGGGGCGGTGCACAGCGTGCGGATACGACACGCGCGGGCTGGAGCGCTGCCCGGAGTGCGGGGCGGCCCGCGGCCGCGGGGCGGATGCGGCGAGGTCGGCCTGAGCCGCGGAGAAGCGATCAACGCCGGGCCCGGTCGCCGCGGGTATGCTCCGGCCATGTTCTCACTGCTGAACAAACTCGGCCCCGCGGCGCCGTTCTTCACGCTCGTCGACATCGGGGCGATGGAGCTCGAGGGCGAGACGGACATCTTCGAGCCCGTGCGCATCCGCGGCCGGCACCGCATCGTCGGCTTCGAGCCCATCGCCGAGGAGTGCGCCAAGCTCAACGCCAAAGCGCCCAAGGAGCACACGTACCTGCCGTACGCGGTGGGCGATGGCACCGAGCGCGAGTTCAAGCAGTGCAACTTCCCGATGACCAGTTCGCTCTACGAGCCGAACGCCGAGTTCATCAAGTACTTCCAGCAACTGCCGGACCTGAAGAAGGTCGTCAAGCGCACGAAGCTGAAGACCGTGCGGCTGGATGACATCCCCGAGGTCCCGCAGATCGACGCGATCAAGATCGATGTGCAGGGGGCGGAACTGGACTGCCTCATCGGCGGCCGCCAGAAGCTCTCGCGGGCGACGATGATCATGGCCGAGGTCGAGTGGGTGCCGTTGTACAAGGACCAGCCGCTGTTCGCGGAGGTGGACCAGGAGCTGCGACGCCAGGGCTTCCTGCTGCACGCGCTCACGCCGAACATGGGCCGGTGCGTCAAGCCGATCCTCATCGACCGCGACCCGACGCGCTTCGGCAGCCAGGTGCTCTGGTCCAACGCGATCTACATCCGCGACCTGCGGACGTGGGGCCAGATGGATGAGGAGCTGCTGCTCAAGACCGCGGTGCTGCTGCACGAGTGCACCAAGAGCCTGGACATGGCGGCGCTGGCGCTCTGGCACCACGAGGGCCGGTTCGGCGGCGACCTGTGGCGGTGGTACATGACCCAACTCACAGGTACGAAGCACGAGACGCGGCCGACGGAGTTGTGAGGGGCGGGGGGAGGCGGAGAGACGGTGCGGGTTTACCGTTTGTCGCATCGCCGAGCGGGCCGCTCGCTCATTGCTGTGCGGAGGATGATCGCAGCGAGCCGGCGTCGCACGTGCGGCCTCCGCCTCCGCGAACGCTCCGGCGGGTCATCGGGATGTGGCCACGGCTGGAGCGGGGCCGCTTTGGGCCTCGCGCAACCCGTGGCAGCGTGAATCCGCCAGGCCCTCCCCGGCAGACGCGAAGGAGGTTCCCGGCCGCCAATCCTCCCCGCGTGACCCGCTTGCGACTCCAACCCACTTGGCTGTCTCAATCCCCGCCGGAGCCCCCCGGAGGGCGTGCCGCCTGCGTGTCCATGACCGCTCCGCACCTCTGCCTGCTCGGAGCAAGCCCGCCCGCGGCGCTGGTCGTGCGCTCCAAGTGCCTTGAGCGGCAGCCCTGGCCGCCGCAATGTCTGCTAACATCAACGGTTCCTTCCTCGGAGCAATCGCCTTGTCGATGCGGCCACCGGAGAACCCGGATTCCACTCAGCCGCCTGCCGGTTCCGGGGGCGAGGCCCCGACCGCGTCGGTTGAGGGTTGGGGCCAGGTGCCGCCAGCGGCTCCGGCGGTGAGTGGCGGCGGCAGCGAACGCCCCGGCGACCGGATCGGCCCGTACAATCTCCTGGAGCCTATCGGCGAGGGCGGCTTCGGCACCGTCTGGCTGGCCGAGCGGCGCGAGCCGATCGTGCAGCGCGTGGCCCTGAAGGTCATCAAGCAGGGTATGGACACCAAGGCCGTGGTCGCCCGGTTCGAGCAGGAGCGCCAGGCCCTGGCGGTGATGGACCACCCGTTCATCGCCAGGGTCTTCGATGCCGGGGCGACGCCGGCGGGCCGGCCCTATTTCGTGATGGAGCACGTCGCGGGCGAGCCGATCACCGCCTACGCCGACCGGCACATCCTCAGCGTCCGTCAGCGGCTGGAGCTCTTCGCCGCCGTCTGCGAGGCCGTCCAGCACGCCCACCTCAAGGGCATCATCCACAGGGACATCAAGCCCTCCAACATCCTCGTCAGCGTTCGCGACGACAAGCCGCTGCCCAAGGTCATCGACTTCGGCGTCGCCAAGGCCATCACCAACACGCCGACCGAGGAGACGATCTTCACCGAGAGCGGCCAGCTCATCGGCACGCCGGAGTACATGAGCCCCGAGCAGGCCGAGATGGGCGCGACCGACATCGACACCCGCACCGATGTCTACTCGCTGGGCGTGGTGCTCTACGAGCTGCTCTCGGGGCTGCTGCCGTTCGATTCCAAGGTCCTGCGGAGCGCCGGCTACGCCGCGATCCTCAATATCCTGAGGAACCAGGACGCCCCCAAGCCCAGCACGCGGCTCTCGACCGCGGATGCGGCCAGCGGCCAGCACATCGCCAGCCACCGCGGGGCCCGGCGCGAGCACCTCGCCTCCGAGCTTCGCCGCGAACTGGACTGGATCCCGCTCAAGGCCCTCCGCAAGGACCGCGCCGAGCGCTACCAGAGCCCCGCGGACCTGGCGCGGGACGTGCGGAACTATCTGGAGGGCAAGCCGCTGGAGGCGGGGCCGGAGTCGACCGGCTACCGGGTGAGGAAGTACATCCGTCGCAACAAGAGGCCGGTCGCCGCGGCGTCGGCGGTGGTGCTCGCGCTGCTCCTGGGCCTGGCCGCGACGCTGGGCATGTGGAGCGTGGCCCGCACCGAGGCGATGAACGCGCGACGCGCCGAGGGGATCGCGCGAACGGCCGAGACGGAGCAGCGCCGGCTCGCCGAGTCGGAATCTGCCGCCCGCCGGACCGCCGATGCCAAGACGGCCGAGGCCGTCGCCGCGGCCCGGACGATCGAGTACAACGCCTATGTCGCGAACATCGAGATGGCCTCGGCGTGGCTGGATCAAAGGCGGTTCGACCGCGTCCGCCAGCGGCTGGACGCCTGCCCGGAACATCTCCGAGGCTGGGAGTGGGGGTGGCTGAACGCCATCGCCGACACGAGCCTGGCCGAGCTCAGGGGGCACGGGGGCGATGTGACCTCCGCCGCGTTCAGCCCGGACGGCACGCGGATCGTGACCGCGTCCGATGACACCACCGCGCGGGTGTGGGATGCGGCCACCGGCGCGAGCCTGGCCGAGCTCAGGGGGCACGGGGGCGATGCGACCTCCGCCGCGTTCAGCCCGGACGGCACGCGGATCGTGACCGCGTCGTGGGACAGGACCGCGCGGGTGTGGGATGCGGCCACCGGCGCCGCCCTGGCCGAGCTCAGGGGGCACGGGGGCGATGTGACCTCCGCCGCGTTCAGCCCGGACGGCACGCGGATCGTGACCGCGTCTCGGGACCAGACCGCGCGGGTGTGGGATGCGGTCACCGGCGCGAGCCTGGCCGAGCTGACGGGGCATACGGAGTGGTTGCTCTCCGCGGCCTTCAGCCCGGATGGCACGCGGATCGTGACCGCATCGGGCGACACCACCGCGCGGGTGTGGGATGCGGCCACCGGCGCCAGCCTGGCCGAGCTGATGGGGCACACGGATCTGGTGCGCTCCGCCACGTTCAGCCCGGACGGCACGCGGATCATCACCGCGTCCCGGGACCGCGTTGCGCGGGTGTGGGATGCGGCCACCGGCGCGAGCCTGGCCGAGCTCAGGGGGCACGGGGGCGATGTGACCTCCGCCGCGTTCAGCCCCGACGGCACGCGGATCGTGACCGCATCGCAGGACCGCGCCGCGCGGGTGTGGGATGCGGCCACCGGCGCGAGCCTGGCCGAGCTGACGGGGCATACGCGCCTCGTGACCTCCGCCGCGTTCAGCCCGGACGGCACGCGGATCGTGACCGCATCGGGCGACAACACCGCGCGGGTGTGGGATGCGGCCACCGGCGCGAGCCTGGCCGAGCTCAAGGGGCACACGGGCCGGGTCAACTCCGCCGCGTTCGGCCCGGACGGCGCGCGGATCGTGACCGCGTCGGATGACAACACCGCGCGGGAGTGGGATGCGGCCACCGGCGCGAGCCTGGCCGAGCTGACGGGGGATACGGAGTGGGTGCTCTCCGCCGCGTTGAGCCCGGACGGCACGCGGATCGTGACCGCATCGGATGACAACACCGCGCGGGTGTGGGATGCGGCCACCGGCGCGAGCCTGGCCGAGCTCAGGGGGCACTCGGATCTGGTGCGCTCCGCCGCGTTCAGCCCGGACGGCACGCGGATCGTGACCGCGTCTCGGGACCAGACCGCGCGGGTGTGGGATGCGGTCACCGGCGCGAGCCTGGCCGAGCTGACGGGGCATACGGAGTGGTTGCTCTCCGCGGCCTTCAGCCCGGATGGCACGCGGATCGTGACCGCATCGGAGGACGGCTCCGCGCGGGTGTGGGACAGCGTGCCGTACCGCGAGCGGTATGCGGAGCGGCGGTCCAACGCCCCGGGCCGGGAGCCGAGCGCTGCGGCCTCTGATGCGCCCACGCGCCCCGCGCCCCGGGCGGGGCCTTGATCCTGACCCGCCGCGGTCGAACCCGGCCGCGGTGGGTCTCCCCGCGTTGCCGCCGCCGTCGCCTGCTGGCCCCGGGGTGCCAGCGTGCTGCGGGGGCGTGGCACCGGTATCCATCTTTGGCGTGCCACCGGTTCGTCGGGCTTTGGCGACGAGCCGTTGCGTTCGCGCATCGGCGCTCGATCAACAAGGGCTCGGTTGCTTGTTCGCGAGTCCAGCCGCATCTACTCCCCGCAGAAGCTCGTGGAACCGGTGTCGCGGGAGCGGTGCCGCGCTCCCGGGGAAGGATCTTGATGGGCCGTTGGCCTTTGCGTCGGTCTTTACAGCGCCAGCGCGGCGTGGAGGCGGTCGCGGAGGCCGGCCGCGGCGAGCGATTCGACGCGGGGCTCATCGTAAAAGACTTCGAGCATGCGAGGTGCGGGGGGAGTGGGCGCGCGGCTTTTGCCCTCGCGGAGCACCGCCGCGAACGCGGGCCAGTCGATCGTGCCGTCGCCGGGCATGCGGTGGTCGTCGAGCGTGCCGTCGTTGTCGTGGATGTGGTAGTACGCGATCGCCGGCAGGCACGCGCGGGTCGCGCTGATCAGGTCCGAGGTGATGTGCGCGTGGCCCGTGTCCAGGCACATGCGGATGTGCGGCGAGCCGGCATCCAGCACGCACTGCGCCAGCGCCACCGGGTCGTGGCCCAGCGGGTTGTTGTACGGCTGGTTCTCGATCAGGTACACCACGCCCAGGCGCTGGCCGACCTCCGCCAGACGCGAGAGAAAGTCCATGAGCATCGGCACGCGCCGGACCTTCTCGCGGGCCAGCTCATCGAGCGACATGTTCCGCATCCCCTCGTTCCACTTGCTCGGGTGCACCACGACCATCGGCCCGCCGAGGTCGCGGGCGAGTTTGCCCTCGTCCTCGTAGACCTTCAGGCAGTGCTTGCGGTGCTCGGGGTCATCGCTGGAGGGGTCAAGATGGAAGCCGAAGACGCCGTGGATCGAGTCGTACTTCAGGCCGAGCGAACCGGCCAGCCGCAGGGCCTCGGCCACGGTCGGGGGCTTCTGCTCGTTGCGGTAGAACTGCAGCGTGGTCACGCCCACCGCGGCGTAGGCGCTCAGCAGCCGATGGACATCGAAGGTAAAGCCGAAGGGTGCGACCGTTGCGAGCGCCGGCATACAGACTCCAGCAGGGAGCGGGCGGGCGGAGTATACGGGTCGGGCCGGGGTTCAGCCATGCGCGCCGGCGAGCCGGGCGCGGACAAGGTCCGCCCGGGCCTCCCGTCGACGCTGCTGGTCCATGTCCTGCCCGGTGATGCGCTGCAGGTGCGCCGGCTGGACCATGAGCATGAGCTGGTTGACCGTCGCCTCCGAGAGGTTGGGCAGGATGCCGAGCAGGGCGCCCAGACGCGTGAGGCTGAGCATGGTCAGGGCCTCCTCCGGGGCGAGCAGGCGGGCGGCGCGGAGCGTGCCCAGCGCGCGCCAGCACAGGTCCTCCATGAACCGGCGGCGGACATCCATGATGCGCCGGCGGGCCTCGCGCTCGGCACGGACGATGTCGGGCACGATGTCCGCCTCGATGTCGTTCAGCAGCGCCGCCTCGGACTTGCCCAGCGTGGTCTGGTTGGAGATCTGGTAGAGGTCGCCGGTGGCCTCGGAGCCCTCGCCGTAAAAGCCGCGGACGGTCAGGTTCATGTCGCGGGCGGCGCGCTTGGCCTTGTCGATGTCGTTGGTCAGGCGCAGCGCCGGCAGGTGCAGCATCACGCTCATGCGCACGCCGCAACCGACGTTCGTCGGGCAACTGGTCAGGTACCCGAACCGCGGCGAGAAGGCAAAGTCGATCAGGCCGTCGAGCCGGTCATCGGCGTCGTTGACCTGCGCCCAGGCCTGCGACAGGGCCAGCCCGGCGCGGAGGGACTGCAGGCGCAGGTGGTCTTCCTCGTTGACCATGACCGAGAGGTGCTCATCGGGGAGCGAGACCAGCAGGCCGCGGGGCGCATCGCCGCGGGCGTGCTCCTTGCTCATGAGGTGGCGTTCGACCAGCAGCGTGCGGTCGAGCGTCGGGGTCTTGTGGACATCGAGCCAGAGGGTGCGACGCCCGAGGCCGCAGTGCATCAGGCGGTCGCGGCAGAGCTCGAGCGTCTGCTGGCGCAGGTCGTTGTCGGCCTTGGAGAGGAACGCAAACCCATCGATGTTCCGGGCGATGCGCACGCGCGAGGAGATCACCACGTCGTTGTCGGCTCCGTCGCCGGTGAGCCAGTGCGCCCCGGCCCGGAGCTGCTCGGGAGGGATCGGCGGCTGCGGCGAAGACGGCGGCGGCGGGGGGGGGGTGTCGCTCACGCGAGGTCACCCCGCGGCGGGGCATCCGAGCGTGCATCGGGCTCGGGGGATGAGCGAGCGGTCAGCAGCGCGCGGAGTTCATCGCGGAGACGCGCGGCCAGTTCGTACTGCTCGTTGCTGATCGCCTCGGCCAGGCTCGCGCGGAGCATCGACAGCCTGCGCGTCGTCGCGATGACCGGCGCTGCCCCCGCGGCGGGGGCCGACTCGGCCCCGCGATATCGCGCCGGCTTCTTGCCCACGTGCCACGTGCCGCCCTCGTGAGCGCGGGCCAGCAGCGGCGCGAGCAACTCCGCGAACGCGGCGTAGCACGCGGGGCAGCCCATCTGACCCTGATGACGAAACTGCGCGAAGGTGAGTTTGCAGCCCGGACAGGTTGTGCGGGCCCCGGCGATGATGCTGGCCTCGTCGCCGCCTGCGTCGCTGGTGCCCTCGCCGGGGATGTCGGTCGGTCCTTCGCCCAGTTCGTGCGGCGGCTCATCAGCCCCCGCCGCGGCGGAGTGGGCCGATGCATCGCTCGATGGCGAGAGGTTGATCGGTGTGTCCGGGGCGGTCGGCGCATCGTCCGCGGGGGAGACGGCATCGCCGGATGTGGGCTGTCGGCCCTTGGCGCGGCGGGCGCAGCGCTCGCACAGGTGCGCCTCGACGTGCTGACCCTGGGCGACGATCAACTCGTGAATCGTCGCCTCGTTGTCGCAGCGGTCACACTTCATCGGTGTGAGATGGTATCGCCAAGAGGCGAGCGATGGGGCGGACCAAAACGAACGACTCCGCGCACGCGGGGTGCGCGGAGTCGTGGATGATCAACTCAGCAAGCCCGATGGACGGGCGGACCGATCAGGCCTTGCCGGCGGACTTCATCGGGCGGGTGTAGCCGATCTTGCGGGAGAGCGGCTTGACCACCAGGCCGGACTTGATGGCCTTGGCCGAGGCGAGGATGCGGGTCGGCACGCCGTCGACGACGGCGGTGACCTTCTGGAGGTTGGGGCGGAACTTCCGGCGGGTGATGCCGGTGGGCTTGAGGCCGAAGCCGCCCTTTTGGATCTTCTGGCCGCGGTACGTGCGCTGCTTGCCGAAGGACGACTTCTTACCGGTAAAGTGGCAGACGTAAGGCATGGGATCCTCGCTCAGAGAAGGGCCTCGATTGTTGACCGCAGAGTGGGCCGGGTCAACATGCGGCGACGAATGTTCGATGCGTGTTCGGGTCTTGGGAGGGCAAACTGGACGAAATACCGACCTGAGCGTGCCCCTTGGGCCTCTCGGGGCCTGCCGGTCGGGCTCAGGAGCGCTTGATGTTCTCGCGGGTGAGCATCAGTTCGAGCGTCTGGACGACGAAGTCGACCTCGCGTTCGGTCAGGTCGTTGTAGAACGGCACGGCGATCGTGCGCTGGCTGACGGACTCGGCGATGGGGAAGTCGCCGGACTTGAAGCCGAAGCGTTCGCGGTAAAAGGGCTGAAGGTGGATGCAGGGGAAGTAGTCCGCCGCGCCGACCTCATGCCGGCGCATCCCGGCGATGATCCGGTCGCGCTCGTCGCGGGTATAGGTGGTGGCCAGTCGGAGGACGAAGACGAACCAGCTCTGGGTGGTGTCGGGGAGCGTCGTCGGGAGCACGACATCGGAGTTGCCGAGCAGCCGCTGGAAGTACATGTCGCTGACGCGCTGCCGCTTGGCCAGGATGTGATCGAGGCGTTTGGTCTGCGCCAGGCCCAGTGCCGCGTGGAGTTCGCTCAGACGGTAGTTGTACCCGAGGCGTTCGTGCACGAGCCAGGAGCCGAGGCCCGCGTGGGCGGAGCCGGCGGTGGTCACGCCGGCGCCGCCGATGCCGACGGCGGTCGGTGAGGCGGTGCCCGAGGGGGTCGTCGGCAGCGGTCGGCCCTGCGAGCGGAGGCTCCGGCACATGTCGGCGATGCGTTTGTCGTTCGTGACGATCATCCCGCCTTCGCCCGTGGTGATCTGCTTGTTGGGATAGAAGCCGAAGACGCCCACGCGCCCGAACGAGCCGCAAGGCCTGCTGCCGACCGCCGATCCGAGCGCCTCGCAGCAGTCCTCGATGATGGGCAGTTCGTACTTCGCGGCGACCTGCTCGTACGCGTCCATGTGCGCCGGGTTGCCGAAGGTCTCGACGGCGATGATCGCCTTGGTCCGCGGCGTGATGGCATCGGCGAGTTTCTGCGGGTCCATGTTCAGCGTCTTGGGACAGATGTCCACGAAGACGGGCTTTGCGCCGACGTACAGGATGACGTTCGCGCTGGCGATGAACGAGAAGGGCGTGGTGATCACCTCATCGCCCGGGCCGACACCCAGGGCCAGCAGGGCCATATGCAGCCCGGCGGTTCCCGAGGAGCAGGCGATGCCGAAGTCGCGGTTCACGCGGGCGGCCAGCGCGTGCTCGAACTGTTCCTGAACCGGGCCGATGCTCAGGCGGCCGCTGCGGAGGACGCTGGTGACCGCGTCGATCTCCATGCTGGTGATGTCGGGTTTGCTCAGCGGGATCTCGTGGATGCTCATGAGGTGGGCTCGTCGGCGCGGAGGGAATGACGGACTTGATATGCCCGTGAGGCCGGCCGGGGAGGCCGAACGCGGGGCACAGAGAGGTTATCGGATGATCCGGGCGGGTCGATCAGCGGCAGGAGCGGAATTCACGCGCGTGAGCGCCGGTCACGGCAGAACCGTGGACATCAGGCGGGAAAGTGCCGCGCGGTCGTCCTGGGCCAGGCGCAGCGCCAGCCATGCGGCCTGCACACGCTGGGCCTCGGGAAGTCCGCCGACGCCGAGCGCGACGCGAGCGACCTGCGCGCGGAGCGCCTCGGGCGCTGGCTGTTCCTTGGTGTGCCGCGCGCGGAGGAGCGTGGCCAGCGCGCTGGCGGCGGGTTGATCGAACCGCTGTTCGAGCATGCGCGCGGCCATTGCGGCATCGTCGATGCGCAGTGCGCCGATGAGGATCGCGTTGATCCCCTGCTGGTGCGATGCTTCGACGCGCTCGGCCAGCAGCTCGACCAGCGCCTCGGGTCCCGCACGCCCCAGTTCGCTCGCGGCGGTCGCGGCGATGGATCGGGCCTCGGCGTCGGCGTTCTCCGGCAGCGAGCGGATGATCGCTTCGCGCACGGGGCGGGCCTTTTCCATGGGCCACGAGCGCACGCTCCGCAAGGCCCAGCGGGAGCACGGCGCGTGGCCGTGCGTGACCAGTTGCGCCACCGCCGCGGCGGATGAGCCGCACTCGATCCGCAGGGCCAGGAGCGCCTGCCCGGCGTCGCGGAGCAGGGGCAGTTCGTCGGCGCAGAGCGCATCGATCAGCGCTTCGGGCATCAGCGTCGCGTTCTCGCTGGCCGCGTCGAGAGCCCCGAGCATCATGCGCGTCCGCGAGCCGGGATCGACCGACAGCCGCCACTCATCGAGCACGGCGCGCTGTGCTTCGGGTGAGCCGGGAGCGATGGCCAGCATCGCGAGCGTAATGGTGACGCGTGTTCCGGTGTCGGTCGCGGCGAGGTCGCGCATGCGAGCGAGCACGCCGAGAGACTCCTCGAGCCGCTCGCGGCGCAGCGAGAGCAGCAACTGTTCGAGCGCCGATTCGCCGCCGGGGGCCATCACAGCGCGCCAGGTGCGTTCGATTGTTCGGGAGGCTTGCTCCGCCAGCGCGGCATCGCCGCTGCGGCGCGCGACAAGGGCCGAGTGGAGCGCCACGTGCGGGCGCGGGCTGTCCATCCCGAGTATCGCCGGTCGCAGCGAAAGACCGGGCATGCCCTGGCGAAGCAGTTCGGAGGTCGCCGAGATGTTGATGCACGGGTCCACATCGTCGGCGCGAGCCAATTCGCTCAACTGCGCGGGTGTGAACATGGAAGAGTCCAGACCCTGCAGCAGGATCGCGTTGCGAAGCTCGGCATCATCGATCTTGCGGAGCAGCAGGAGGTTGAGACCTTCGCCGGGACGAAGCTCGGCCGATGCGAGAATGCCCTGCGAAATCAGCAGCGGATCGCCCGACATCGCCAATTGGGAGAACAGCGGCTCGAGCGTCGGGTCGCGGAGTGAACGCAGAGATCGCAGCACGACAAAGCGATCGGCCGCGCTCCGGGAGAGCAGCGCTTCACGGAGGACGCGCGTGACATCCGCCGAGGAAGGCGCCGCGTTGTCGGTCGCGGCCGCGGGTTGGGGCGGCTGGACCGTCGGTGCGGGCTCGCTCTGAGCCATCGCGAGGCTGGCCGAGAGCGCGGCGATGGCGATCGCGGGGGCCGCACGCGGACGCGTACGGCTGCGAACGAACCTGGTTTCGGGCGTCGCCGATCGGTACATGACAGCAAAGGTTATGCGCGAGGCTCCGAGAGAACGCGCGGCGTGCGGATCGGGGCTCGTCCAGGTCCGCGAGCAGCGGACCGAGGCATCATGCCGCGGCGGTCGGCGCAGCGGGCTCGACGGCGACTGTAATCGGGGCGGTGACCGGGGCCGCGACGGGGCTCGTCGGCGTGCCGGCCGTGCGAACAGGCCGCGGCTGACGAATGACCGCGGGGCGACCCGGGGCGACCTGCGTCGCCAGGCGGTCGCAGAGTTCCGCGATGCTCGCGTCGTCATGGCCGGTGCCCATCGGCACGCGCACGCCCTGCTCGATCTGACGGCGCAGGCGCGTGACGGCGGTGACGATTGTCGAGTGGTTCGGCCGTCCGATCGCGCGGGCGATCTCCGGGTAGCTGGCCGTGGTCACGCGGAGCGCGACGGTCGCGATGATCGCGCGGGCGAAGACCACGCGCACGTGCCGCCCCTTGCCGGCGAGCTCCTCGCGGCGCACGCCCATCATCGCACAACCGGCATCGACGATCGTGTCGAGCCGGACGGGCCGCGTCGCGTCGCCCGATGAGCGATCGCTCTCGCGCGGGCCGTTCTGCGGGCGGAGAACCTGCGAAACGCTGGCCATGCTCACCCGCGCACCGCTGTTTCCGCCGGAACCGAAGCGTCCGCCGAGCAAGCGGTGCACGGCCTCGAGCCGCGTGACCAGACCCTCGAGATCGCGGACCGAAACGCCGGCGCTGCCCGGGGTGGCGACGCTGCCGGTCGCCTGAGAGCCAGATGCCGCGGCCATCGCGATCGCGTGCGTGCTGACCGCCAGTGCGGCGTCGGCTTCGAGCACCATGCCGCGACGGTGGGCCAGCGCGATGACCAGATCGTTGACAAACGCGCGATCCGGCGCGGCGATCGTCGCGGCCATGCCGCAGGAAATCCGCGAAACCAGCGACTCGCTCAGCCCCATGGGTCCGCGGATCGGCGCGGAGGCGGCGGCGATGATCCAGCCGCCGCGGGCGCGGATGGCGTCGATGGTCTGCTGCAGTTCGCTCTGCGTGCTCAGCTTGCCCGTGAGCATGTGCAGGTCGTCGATCGCCAGAACATCAAGGTGGCGGAACGCGCGGCGGAACGCGTCCATCTTCTTGGCTTTGATCGATGAGATGAACTCGTCGGCGAAGGCATCGGCGGTGATGTAGCGGACCGAGCAGCCCGGGATGCGGTCGGTCGCGGCACGGACGGCGCTCTGGAGCAGGTGCGTCTTGCCAAGGCCGCAGCGTGCGGTGATCAGCAGCGGTGCGGGGTGCGTGAGCGCGCTGGAGGCGCGCGCGTGCGTGCTGGCGCTCGCCACCGGACGTGCGAGCGAGACCTCAAGGCACGAGAGCCCGTCGGCGACGGACTCGAAGGCCAGCCGATTGGTCGGCCCGACGATGAACTCGCTCAAGGCGTGGCGGAGCGGCGCGGGGCCGGAGCGTGCCGAGCGTGTCGCGGCGCTGGCGGTGGTGGCGGGAACGCGGGCGGCGGCCGCGGGAACGTTCGTGCCCGCGGATGGTGCGTCTGCGTTCACGCTGGCACCAGCGTGATGCAACTGGCCGGTGACCACGTAACGAACGCTGGCATCAGCGTGGCCGGTGAGCTCGCGTGCTTCGCGGAGGAGCAGAGAGCCGTAGTGGCGCTCCAGCAGGTTCGCGAGCATCGTGCTGGGCACGCGCACGGTCAGCGTGTCGTCGACGACCTCGATCGCTCGCCCGCCGTCGAAGTACCGATCGAAGCGCGCGCCGCCCAGCAGCGACATCAGCCGCTCGGCCAGGACCCGCGCGGCATCGGGTGCGAACCTGCGCAGGTCCGCGGGGCTGGGCGTGGCGGGCGTGAGCATCATGCCCGCGTGCGCTTGTTCCGGCGGCGTGCGGTCGTGCGCAAGCGGCGCATCGCCCGGACGCTGCGGCGCATCGACGGAGCGGCTGATCGGGCGACCCGGATGATTGACAGCCGGCACGGCACCGGTGCCGGTGGATAGAAGACTGACGGCGCGGCCGACGATCGTGCGGTTGCTCGCCAGAGTGCTCGAAGAGTTGCTGGAGCGGTCGGGAGCGGACGGACGCATCGTCGAAGTTGACTGCACGCTTCCTGCCTCTTGCGCGGTGCGCGAAGACTGACCCCTGCGGATGTCGCTGAGACGATCGGACAGATTCCCGATCCCGCACGTGCGGCGGTTCCGGCGGAGCACAGATGGTTCGTGTTGGAAGGCGAGTCCGTTCCACCCGGCGGGCCAGAACGTCGGGATCGGTTTGTCCGATCTCCACGTCGCGGGCCAGCCGTCGACCTGGTCCTTGGTCGACTGAGGCACACGATAACACGTTCTTCGCGCTGCTCAAGGGTCAATCGGCGTTGATCGTGCGCAGATTTTCAATCCGCATCGGCAAATGCCGAGCGCGCGCAGCGATAAAAAAATCTTCTCCACCGGTTCATCCACGCGCGGTGGAAATCCGGGGGACTGCAGCGCGCTTTTCTGAACAACTCGCGGACAACCTCGCGACCATCCGTTGACGTGGTTCTCCTCGATTCTCATTCTCATGCTCGACTCGGACGGAGCGACCGCCTATTGGCGCATCGTCGCGGCGCGGCGCACCGGGCGCACGAACGCGACGCGCGTCGAGAACGCGCGGAAGCCCGCGTTGCGATACAGGCGGAGCGCCGGCTCGTTGGCGTCATCAACGGCGCACGCGAGCGTGCGCTCGCGTCGGCCGCAGAGCACCACGTTCGCAAGTCGCAGCATCGATGAGCCCAACCCGCGTCCGCGCAGACCCGGGCCAAGACCCAGATAAACGAGCTCCACAGTTTCCTGAGAACTGACGGGCGTCAGGAGCATGCATCCCTCGGGACGCCCATTGTTCAGCACGAGAAACCACAGTGCCGGATCGAGTTGTCCCACCGCCTCGTGGGACTCGAGCACGTCCTCGACGCGACGCATCGAACACAGAGCGGGGCAGTCGCGCGTGTCGATGTAGGACGCCGTCAGCGCCTCGATGATCGCGCCGCGCCGACGAGAGGGTTCGATCTCCAGCAGGCGCACGACTCGCACGCCCGCGGGCCACTGAGGTGCTGAGCCGGCACCGACGCGCGGGATGTCGCGCCGCTGGTACGAGAGATTCGCGAGGTGGATGAACCCGGCGCGCGCAAACGCGCCCATGAGCAGCGTCTGCTCGGGGTCAAGGAGCGACTGGGCAAGATCCACCTCCGGCAGTGGCCCGTCTCGGCGTCCGGCCTGGCGGAGCTCCGCGGGCGCATCGCGGCGCGTGCCGGCGAGGATCTCGCACGCGTGGTCCAGCAGCACCGCCCTCTGCTCCAGTGCGATGTCCGCCGGGCGCTCGCCGGGCGACGCTTCGCCCTGCTGCCCGGAGACAAAGACCATCGCCGTCCGTCCGGGCGTCGGCACGACCATGACCGCTTCGCCGATCTCCGGGAGGCGGCCCCGCGGCGGGATGGGGCCTTGGGCGATCCAGATCAGCGAGAGGTCGGTGCCGTCGTCGGCCGAGCCGCGGAGAAAGTGCCCGATCGCCCTGTCACCCGCTCGCACGCCGAGAAGTCGTGCGACGGCCTCCGGGCGGCGTTCGATCGGCAGCGGGGCTACACGCCAGCCCGCGGCGAGAACCGGCGGCGTGGCGTTGGCACCGATCGGGCGATCGGGCGACGGCGACGGCTGCGGGTTGGGGTCGGGTGGCTGGGACATTGGGGCCGGGCAGGGATCCGCTCGCGGGGGTTGATCGAATCGATGGCGTGCGAGCGGCCAAGGAGGCTACTCTTGCCGTCGATCCGGAGGTGACACGAGCATGAAGCGTCAAGCACTTGCCCACATGACCCGCGCCACGATGCTGGCGGCCGTCTCGGCCGCGTTTGTTCCCGCCGTCATGGTATCGACCGCGACGACGGCCCTGCTGATGGCGGGGACGGTTGCGCTCTGGACCGCTCCGGCCGCCGCGGCCCCCGAGCCGGACGCGGTGCCCCGCAAGTGGGAACTGAACTTCGAGCCCGGGCCGCTGCGGGTCGTGAACGTGACAGTCAACGGCGAGAATCGCCTGTACTACGTGTTCACGTACAAGGTCGTGAACAAGTCCGGACAGGATGTGCTCTTTGCCCCGTCGTTCGACCTCGTGACCGGCAAGGGTGAGATCATCCGTTCCGGGCGCGGCATCCCCGGCAGCGTCGCGAGCGAACTCATCGCCCGCCAGGGCAACGAATTGATCCAAGATCAGATCAGCATCCTGGGCGAAATGGGCCAGGGCGATCCGAACGCTCGCGAGGGCCTCGTGGTGTTCGCAGCGGAAGATCACCAGCCGGGCGAACTCTCGCTCTTTGTCACCGGCCTGTCGGGGGAGTCGACGACCGTCAAGCCGCCCGCGGGCTCGACCGCCGAGCCGGTGGTCCTGCGGAAGACCCGCCACATCCGATACGCGGCTCCCGGCCTGATTACCTCCTTGGGCAATCGGCCGCTGTCGATGGTCGACCGGGCTTGGGTCATGCGGTGATTGTTTGGGTTCTGGAAGGGAATGAACGTGTGTTGGGCGCGGGGTGATGGATTGGACCGGGCGGGGGTGCGGGTCTACCATCCCGCCCGGCGCACAGCGTTTGAGTCATTTGGCGTCGGACATTGAAGGATTTGCCATGGCACATAAAAAGGGACAGGGCTCGACCAAGAACGGCCGCGACAGCAACCCGCAGTACCGCGGCGTGAAGCTGTACGAGGGCGAGGTCGCCAACGCGGGCTCGATCATCGTGCGTCAGGTCGGCACGCCGTTCCACCCGGGCTTCATGGTCCGTCGTGGTTCGGACGACACGCTGTACTCGCTGGGTTCGGGCCGGGTGGTGTTCATGGGCCGCACGGTCCACATCGACCCGATCGACCCCAAGCAGCCCCGCCCGTTCTGGCTGAAGAAGGTCGGTCCCGCGGCTGTGGCGGCCAAGGCCGCCGCCAAGGCCAAGTGAGCCTGTCGGGAGTTGGCCGCTGAGGCAGCGGCGAGAGCAAAAACAAACCAAGGCCCGCGAGTGATCGCGGGCCTTGTCTGTTTTTGGCTCGGAAGGATGCCGCCCGGGCGGTTACTTGCGTTTCTTCTTGAACGCGCTCTTGGGGCTGGCCGAATGGCTGGAGCCCTTGCCGCGCATGAAGCCGGGCATGCCCGAGAGGCCGGGAGCCAGCGATCCTGCGCCGCCGGAGGCTCCGAGGCTCTTGACGGCCTTGACCTTGTCGCTGGCGCTCATGCCGGCGAACTGCTTGCTGAGTTGGCCCACGGTGGTGAAGCCCTTGATGAGGTTGCCGACGTCCTCGTGCTTTGTTCCCGAGCCGGTGCTGATGCGCTTTCGACGCTTGAAGTCGATGACCTCGGGCTTCTTGCGCTCGGCCGGAGTCATGGAATTGACCATGCCTTCGACGCGGTCGAGCTGGGCGTCGTCGATGTGCACATCCTTGAGTGCGGCGCCGATGCCCGGGAGCAGGCCCAGGAGCTGCTTGAGAGGGCCCATCTTGCGGAGGCTCTTGAGTTGCTGGAGGTAGTCGTCCATGGTCATCTCGCCCTTGGCGAGCTTTTCCTCCATGGCCTTGGCTTCTTCATCGCTGACCTGTTCGCGGGCCTTCTGCACAAGGCTCACGACATCGCCCATGCCGAGGATGCGCCCGGCGAAGCGGGGGGCATGGAACTCTTCGAGGGCGTCGAGTTTCTCGCCCAAACCGACGAAGCGGATCTTGGCGCCGGTGATGTGCTTGACGCTCAGTGCCGCGCCGCCGCGAGTGTCGCTGTCGAACTTGGTCATGATCAAGCCGTCGACTTCGAGTCGCTGATGGAAGGCCTTGGCGCTCTTGACGGCGTCCTGGCCGGTCATGGCGTCGACGACGAGGAAGACCTGGTGGGGCTGCACGAGGCGGTTGACCTGCTGGAGTTCGTCCATCAATGAGTCGTTGACGTGCAGCCGGCCGGCGGTATCGAGGATGACGGTGTCGATGCCCTTGGCCCGAGCCGCGGCGACGGCCCGCTGGCAGACGCCGACGGCGACGCCCACGGCCTTGCCGTACTCGGCGGTCTTCTCGGGCTCGGCGTAGAAGAGCACCTGTGCGCCGCCGGGCATGTCGCGTTGGACCTGCTCGGCAACGGTCTGCAACTGTTCGACCGCGGCGGGGCGCTGCAGGTCCGCGGCGACGAGCATGACGCTGCGCCCGCGCTTCTTGAGCCAGCCGGCGAGCTTGCCGCAGGTGGTGGTCTTGCCGCTGCCCTGAAGGCCGCACATCATGACGATCGTCGGCCCCGGCGAGATGGTCATGATCCCCGGGCCGTCGGCCATTAGGATCTTGGCGGCTTCTTCCTGGGTGGCGTTTTCGGGGATCTGCGGCGCATCGCCGAGCAGCGCGACGAGACGGTCGTAAACGATGCCGATCATTTCCTGGCCGGGCTTGAGGCTCTTGGTGACCTCGCGCCCATGGGCATCCTTGAGCGCGCCGTCGATGAACTCGTTGACGACATCCAGAGAGACGTCGGCCTCGAGCAGTGCTTTGCGGACATCCTCGAGCGCCTCGCGGACGTTGCCCTCGCTGATGGTGGACTGCCCGCTGAGTTTGCGGAGCACGTTGGAGAAGCCTTCGCTGAGACGGTCGAACATGGAAAGACCACCGCGCCCGGTTCGTTGGGCGAACGGGCCAGCGCTGTGACCGCAGCGATCGATGGTAGGGGCGGTGCCGCGGCGGGCGAGGAGACGCGAGCTCGGGTCAGTCCTCGTTGAACCCGCCGGCGACCAGGGCGCGAAGGGCCTCGACGGCCTTCTCGGCGTCGTCACCCTCGGCGATGATCTCCAGTTCCGTTCCCTGTGTGGCGGCGAGCAGCATCATCATCATGATGCTCTTGCCGTCGACGCTCTGTTCCTCCCGCTTGACGGTGATCGCGCTCTGGTGGGCGTTGGCCATATCGACGAACTCCATCGCCGGGCGGGCGTGCAGGCCCAGCCGATTGACGATGGTCACCTTGGCGCTGGCGGTGGGCATTTGGGCGTGGCGAAGACTGACGAGCGGGAGTGATCAGGGGAGTTGGGCAGACGCGAACGATGTCGAAAGTGGGGATGAGTCGGACCGCGGGCCGTGGGTGGGTGCCCGCGGCCTTGGCTGAGAGGTGGAAGCGAGATCCACGATCAGGAGGCGGCGGGCGGCGTCAGGGGCCGATCTGAAGCCCGTCGGATTCTTCAAGCAGGGACCGTACATCGTCGGCACTGGCCGCCTGGCGCAGGAACCGACGGAACGTGTCCTTGCTGAGGTTCTTGAAGATGACCTCCATGGCGCGGAGGTGATCCTCGGGCTGATCTTCCGGCGAGACGAGGAGAAAGATGGTGTAGACCGGCTGCTTATCCAGGGCCGCAAAGTCGATACCCGCCTGCGACAGGCCGATGGCCACCGACATGGTCTTGACCGACTTGTGCTTGACGTGCGGCACGGCCACGCCCCGGCCAAAGCCGGTCGAGCCGCGTTTCTCCCGTTCGAGCACGCGGGCGATGAACTCCTCGCGGTGCTTCGGGGGCACGGCGCCGACGCCGGCGAGCGCATCGATCATCTCGACCACCGCGCCGTCGCGGTCCTGCGATCGCAGCAGCGGGATGATCGCACCGGCGGCAACAAGGTCGGTCAGGCGCATCACCAGCAGTCTCCAGCCAAGATCGAGTCGGGCACGGTCGAGGTTTCGAGGTGGGCGTTCCGGACGCTGTGCATGAGCATAGAGGATCCGACACGGCCGCGGGGCTCCGGAAATGTCCGGGGCACGCCAAGGTCCGAGGCGGGGTTGCTCAGCCGCCGGCGGGGGTCGCGCCGCGCTTGGACTGCTTGAGCTTCTCTTTGAAGGTGGTCAACTGGCGCGACGCCTTGTCGACGGCCTCATCGATGCAGTGGTACAGATCCGGGCCTTCGCCGTTGGCGACGAAGTCCTCGTGCTTGACGACGTCGACGGTGATTTCGACGTGGAAGGTCTTGGTGTGCTTGTGGGTGGCCTCTTCGAGGCGGACGGTGATCAACTGGACACCGTCGAAGAACTTCGTGAGTTTGTCGGCCTTCTGCAGCGCGTACTGCCGAATGGCGTCGGTGACTTCCATGTGCTTGCCGATGACGTCGATGCGCATGAAGATGGTCCTTGAGGCGAGAGTGATGCGAACGCAAGCCGAACGTTTATCGCTCGGCAGGATGAAGATGGTACGCCTGAACGGCCGTCGCGGCGGCACCTGAACTTAGGAAAGTCGGGGCCGAGTATCACTGGGAACGGCACCCGCGGATGCGGGTTTATCGTTTAACCTGTCACGATCGACCCGCCGCCCGTCGCACCTGCCACCCCATCAGGAGCCCGCTGTGTCTGAACCAAAGAGCGAACTGCGGGGCCGCGCGATCGAATATCGGGCACGGCTGTTCGTGATTCAGCACAGCATCGTTGCGGTCATCGCGTTGATTCTGGTGATCGCGCCGTACGGATTCTCCGTCGCGAGGTCGATGAGGGAAGCCGCAGCGGCACTTGCCAGTCAACAGAGACCGCCAGCGGCGATCGCTCCTCCAGCCCGCGTGTGGGGAACAGTGGGGTGCATCGCATGGCCTTGTATTGTCGGCGGGGCGTGCTTGCTGATTCGCGTCCGATTGATTCGTATTGTTCGACGCGTGGACCGGTGCGGCGGGTTGGCCTGCACAAAGTGCATGTACGATCTGAGTTCGCTGCCTGACCATGGGGCGTGTCCTGAATGTGGCGAGGCCTACACGCACGAATCGGTCCGTGTCCAATGGTCTCATCGTGGCTGGTGATGGCCCTCCACGTCACTTGAGCCGTGAGCCTGCGCCTTGTCGCCTCGTGTTGGGCTTGCATCTGCGGCGAGCGATCGACACTCCGCGGTGCGAGATCGGGGGAGAAAAACGAAACGCCCCGCCGACGCTCGAGCGTCGGCGGGGCGTATGAAGTGGTCGCGGCGAGTCTTGTGCAGGCTTGTGCGGGCGGGAATCAGAACACGTAGTTGGCGTCGGGGTCGGTGACGGAAGTGCCGCCGGCGCTGCCGGAGATCGCCGCGGCGTTGGTGGCGAGGTTCAGGATGATGGTGACGCGGTTGTTGGCCGCGATGTCGAAGGCGATGGAGTTCGAGGTGGAGGTGTTGCCCTTGATCAGGCACAGGGTGGCGTCGACGTCGATACCGATATCGTTGCTGGAGACCTGGTTATTCATGACCAGTGTGCGGCTGCGGGTGGCCTCAACGTGGATTCCGGCGCCGGTGCCGGCAGCGCCGTTGAGCCGGCAGTGGTTGTTGGTGATGACGCAGCTCGAGCCCGCCCGAATCCCGTGGAGGCCGTTCAGCATCGCTTCGCAGTTGGAGATGCGAACGCCGAAGCCGATGTCGAAGCCGTCGAGGTCGTTTGAGTACGCCTGGCAATTCTCCAGAGAGGATTGATCCGAGACGACGAACCCGCGCGTGGTGTTGTCGGCGGCATAGCAGTGGATGGCGTAGGTCACGTTGCTCATGTCGATGCCCAGTCCCGTGTTGCCGATGGCGCTGCTTCGCTCAACGCGCGAACGCGCGCCGATCTGGATCCCACCGGTGGTGTTGAGCGTCGCGATGCAGTCGCGCACGACGGAGCCATCGTCCACATCGATTCCCAGGCCCGCGTTGCTGGCAGCCAGGCAATTCTCGACAAAACTGGAGGGACCGACGGAGATTCCCGTGCTGCCGTTGGAGCGGACTTCCAGGTTCCTGACGGTTGTGGAACTCGACGAAACCACGCCGCCGGCGGGGAAGTTGATGATGCGTCCGTTCTGGATCGTGCACCCCGGAGAATCGATCCCGATTCGGATCCCCGAAAGCGCTCCGGAGACGCCGATGACGGAGTAGCCGTTCAGGTCGATGTGCACGCCGGCGGATTCGACTTCGATCCCGCGGCGTGTGGCGATGGCGGTGATGTTGCCGGTGAGGTAGTACGAGCCGGGCTGTGTGATGCGGAACATGCTGTCGGCGTCGCCCGGTGTGTTGGTCGCGTTGATGGCGATGCGGGGCTCGACCTCGGTAAGGGTCTTTCCGGTGGAAATGACGGGGCCGGCCGGCGGCGTCAGCGGGCCGGCAAGAGCGAGGCTTGTGCCGAGGACAACGGCGATCGCGGCGAGAATCGAGCGGGGGGTACGGGGATTCATGATCTGCTCCTCTTTCGTGTTCGGGACCTGGGTGGACCTGTTGACTGGCTGGTCCGAAACACATGCGACGCATCGCGGGGCAGCGGCTTAAAAATCTCAGAATGTGAAGTTGGCGTTGGGATGGGTTGAGCCCGTTGAGTCCGGGGCTGAGTTTCCGTTGATCGCCGCGCTGGCCGGGGCGCTGCGGTCGATGATCGGGCCGACGACGTTGTTGGCGATGATGAGCCAGTTGGTGCCGTTACCCGTGCACGTATTGCGGATCACGACGTTGCCTGCGTTGCCCACGTCGATGCCGCGGTCCGAGGTGTTGCAGACGTTTCCCTCGATGCGGTTGTCCGAGCCGTTGACACGAATGCCGGCACCGCCCGCGGCGTCTTGCCCGTTGGAGGTGCAGTGATTGGAGAACGCCCGGCAGTTCGAGGAGACGACGATGCCGTTCAGACCGTTTTCGTACGCGTTGCAGAAGGAGATCTTCGAGTTGGAGGAGAGCGAGAAGCCGTGGCCACCGTTGCGTGAAGCTACACAGCGCTCGATGGTCGAACTCGTGAACGTTGCGGTGAAGCCGTTTCCGGCGTTGTCGTACGCCACGCAGTCCGTGAAGATGCCGCCGACGGTCGTCGCAAGCCCGTGGTTCCCGTTGCGGGAAGCCGTGCAGTTGGTCACGGCGGCGGAGGTGAAGGTCTCGATGCCGTTGCCGGTGTTGTCGGTCGCGGAGCAGTTCGAGACGATCATGCTGTTGTTGACGACAATTCCGTCTCCGTTGTTGGCGTTGGCGTGGATGCGTTCCATGCGTCCGCCATAGCCCCCGCCGGTGGTGTAGACGCCACCTTCACCCCAGGCCGTGACGGTGCCGTTGACGATCACCACGCCCTGCAGACCGACGGTGTAGTAGATGCCGCGCTTCGATCCGGGAACGCCGGTGAGAGTGAAGCCGCTCAGATCAAGGGTCACGTTGCTGGCGGTGATCAGGATGCCGTCCCTGCCGGAGACGCCGGTGAGGTTGCCGGTGAGGTAGTACGACCCCGGCTGTGAGATCACGTGCAGCGCCGTGGCGCTTTCGGGTGTGTTGGTCGCGTTCACGGCCACTCGCGGCTCGACCTCTGCCAGCGGCTTGCTCGTGGATGTCACCGGGCCACTCGGCGGAGAAAGCGGGCCTGCAGTGGCGGCGGCCGCGGCCAAGGAGGCGAGAAGGATTGCAGAAGTGAGACCTTTGCGAGTCATGGATGGATCCTGTGATTCGTGCGAGCGCGGCCTCCGCGAATCGGATGCCGACATGTCTGAACATGCGGCAAAGGGCCGGCATCACGCCAGAAATGCCAAGGGGAATCTGCGCAAGCCTCGCCCGCGGCGGTCGGATTCCCTTGGACCTCCAAAGATCCCCGAGATCGCGTGCCCTGAAGGTGGCGGGGAACGCGGCGGTCGGAGTCTTCGGGGGCTGTGATCGCTTGAGCGAAGATCAGCGCGTCAGCGGTGCCAGTTCCGCGACCAGCGACTTCGCGGCGTGGTTGACTGCGCCTTGCCAGTCACCATCACCGCTGCTTCCGGCGTAGATGACGCTTCGGCTTGCGGTGACCAGAACGCCGGCGGTGCCCGCAGAGGCGGACTTGGGTCGGATCATGCCGCGGATGTCCGCCGCGCTGCCGCCCTGGGCGCCATAGCCGGGGATGAGGAAGATGGAGTTGGGCATGCGTGCGCGCAGGGCGGGGCCGTCCTGCGGCTTGGTCGCCGCGACGACCGCGCCGACGTTCGACAGGCCGGAGGTGCCCAGCCGGGGCTGGCCGATCGAGGCGACCATGTCGGCGGTGGCCTCGGCGACGGTTCGGCCATCGGCCAGCGCGAGGGATTGGAGCGTGTCGCTGCCGGGGTTGCTGGTACGGACAAGGACAAAGACCATGCGACCGGTGCCGGCGTGCTTGAGGAACGGCTCGATGGTGTCGGGGCCCATGAATCCGGAGAGCGTGACGGCGTCGGCCCGCATCGCGTCGAAGGCCATCGCGGCGTAGTGCTCGGCCGTGACGCCGATGTCGCCGCGCTTCGCATCCAGCAGCACGAAGAAGCCCATGTCGCGGGCCAGCGAGCAGACCTGCGCGAGCACGGCGACGCCCTCGGGGCCATATCGCTCGAAGCACGCGGACTGCGGCTTGATGACGGGGACCACGCCGCGGCAGGCCTCCAGCACACCGGCACAGAACCGCGCGATGGCGCTGAGGGGCCCGGTGGCCGCGGCGTTCAGGCCTGTGAGCCCGCCCGTGCCGCACCGGAGCGCGCCGGGGAGTTTGTCGTACACCGGGTCGAGCCCGACGCAGGCCGGGGCGCCCGCGGCATCAATCAGTGCGGCCAGACGGTCGGCGGCGTGTGAGCCAGTTGCACGCGATTCGGTCGCGGGCGCGGCGGTTGTCGGCGTGTTCATATCCGGAGCGTACCCTGCTGCATCATGGCGATGGAGCCCCCGCCCCGCAAACTGGACCTGAAGAAAGACCGCGGGCTGTCGGTCGAGTGGGCCGATGGAACGACGTCGTACTACTCGATCGCGTACCTGCGCAAGATGTCTCCATCTGCCGATGCGCGGCAGTTGCGAGAGGACATGAGCAAGAACCCGCTGACGGTGCTGCCGGCTTCGGCGTTCAAGGCCAGCGCGGCGCTGACGGCGCTCTCGGCGGAACTCGTCGGCAACTACGCGTTGCGTGTGACCTTCAGCGACGGCCACGCGACGGGGATCTACTCGTGGACCTATCTGCGCGAGATCGATCCGCAGAGCCGCGACGAGAAGCAGGAGCCCCCGCCGGGCGCGGGAGGCTGGCATCGCGAGCCGGTGAGCGATGAGGGGTGAGCGGTGGGGGGTAAGCGGTGGGGGGTAAGCGGTGGTGGGTAAGCGGGCGGGGTCGTGGCGAGCGCTGATCAACGGCTCTGCCCGATGGCCGATGGCCTGAGCCCGATGGCCTTCTTCCATGCGTGTACGCTCATGGCGTGCCCGCCGAGACGAATTTGAGCCTGACGACACCGCTCGCCGATCTTCCCGGCGTTGGGCCGCGACGCGCGGAGTTTCTGGCGGAGTTAGGGGTGCGCAATCTCGGTCAGTTGATCGCGTACCTGCCGACGCGGCACGAGCGTGAAGAGGCGGAGTCGGCGATATCCGAGCTGAGCGCCGGTGCGGTCGGGTGCGCCCGCGGGGAGATCAGCGCGACGCGCGTGGTCAAGCGCGGCGTGACGCGGGCGCGGTTCGAGGCGGTGATGATCGATGAGACTGGGCGGCTGGACCTTGTGTGGTTCAACGCGCTGTACATGGCCGATCGGATCCACCCGGGCCTGCGCGTGCGCGTGCAGGGCAAGGCGGACCGGCGCGGGCCGGGGCTGCGGATGACCAACCCGCGGCTGGAGGTGCTCGATCCACGCCGCGAGGAGGCGGCTTCGAAGGACTCGCGCGTGCGCCCGGTGTACTCGGCCAGCGAGCGGATCAGTTCGCGGCAGATCGAGGGGATCATTTCGCGAGTGCTTGCGCCGGCGCTGACGCTGATTCAGGATCACCTCTCGCCGGAGTATCGCGCACAGCGGGAGTTGCCCGAGCTCTTCGCGGCGTACAGAGCGATGCACGCGCCGGCCAGCGAGAGCGAGGCGCTGGCGGCCCGCAGGCGGCTGGCGTATGACGAACTGCTGCTGCTGCAACTGGGCGTGCAGATCAAGCGTGCGCAACGCCGCGAGCGGGCGCGGGCGACGGCGCTGAAGTGGACGCAGACGATCGACAACAAGATCCGCAAGCGATTCCCGTTCGCGCTGACGGAGGATCAGGATGGGGTGGTGCGCGACATCATCAGCGACCTGACACGGGCGACGCCGACGAACAGGCTGATCCAGGGCGATGTTGGCTCGGGCAAGACGGTGGTGGCGCTGTACGCGATGCTGATGGCGGTGGCGAGCAAGACGCAGGCGGCGATCATGGCCCCGACGGAGATCCTCGCCGATCAGCACTTCGCGTCGATCACGAAGATGCTCGCGGGCTCGGAGGTGCGCGTGGAACTGCTGACCGGGGCGGTCAAGCCGGCGGCGCGGGCCTTGTTGCTCGAGCGGCTTGCCCGCGGGGAGATCGATCTGCTCGTCGGCACGCACGCGCTGCTGACCAAGGGCGTGCGGTTCTCGAACCTCTCGGTCGTGATCATCGATGAGCAGCACCGCTTCGGCGTGCACCAGCGGGCGGCGCTGCGGAGCAAGGGGGACGACGCGGCGGGCGCGGACGGTCGGGTGCTCGTGCCGCATGTGCTGGTGATGACGGCGACGCCGATTCCTCGGACGCTGGCGCTGACGCTGTTCGGAGATCTGGATGTCTCGACGATCCGGCGACTGCCGCCGGGGCGCAAGGCGATCGCGACGCGGGTGGTGCAGCCCGCCATGCGGGCCGAGGTGTACCGCTTCGTGCGTTCGCGGATCGATCGGGGCGAGCAGGCGTACGTGGTCGTGCCGGCGATCGAGGGGGCGGATGACGGGCTCTGGGTCCCGGGAGTCGGCGCAGCGCCAAGGCTGCGCAGCGTGGAGGAGACGCTGAAAGACCTGACGGAATCGCTGCTGCCGGGCGTTCGCGTCGGTGTGATGCACGGGCGACTGCGGCAGGATGAGCGCGACAAGGTGATGAAGCAGTTCCGCGAGCAGCAGTTGGATGTGCTGCTGAGCACAACGGTGATCGAAGTCGGCGTCGATGTGCCCAACGCGACGGTGATGGTCATCGAGGACGCGGAGCGATTCGGGCTCGCCCAGTTGCATCAGTTGCGCGGACGTGTCGGACGCGGCAGCAAGTCATCGGCGTGTGTGCTGGTCGCGGGGGCCGGTGCGGGGGGCGAGGAGGCGCAGGCCCGGCTCGAGGCGCTGGCGAAGATCAGCGATGGATTCAAGCTGGCCGAGAGAGATCTGGAACTGCGGGGCTTCGGCGAGATCATGGGCCTGAAGCAGAGCGGCATGCCGCCGTTCCGCGTGGCGGATCTGTCCAAGGACCTGAACCTGCTCACGCTGGCCTCGCGCGATGCCGCGGAGATGATCGGGCAGGATGCGACCCTGAGCGGACCGTCCGCGAAGCTGCTTCACAAGCGGCTGATGAAGGCGCACGGGCAGTGGCTGGGACTGGCGGATGTGGGGTGACCCATGAGCGAACGCACGCGTGAGCAATCGGCAGATGCACTGCTGAACGAAATTAGTTCGGCGTTCGAGGGTGTTTCGCGAGTCGGGGGAAGATCGTGGACCGATGCGTTGGCGATGGGTCACATGGGCGTGCCTCATGTGACTTTTCCGGTTGCTCACCGTGAGGACGATACGACATGGCTGGATGTCGCGAACGATTCGACATGGGATCCCTCGCCAAACTTTGGCGGCTTTGGGTATCTAGATGCGATCGGCTACCGCTACTACCTCGCCGCGGCGATGTATCGTGCGGTTCGGGAGCGAGATCCGAGCGAACTTGCCTGGCGCATCGAACTGCCGTTCAAGGCCAAGGCGCGTCGCCAGCATCTTTCAAGGTGGATTCTCACGCGTAGTCAGCATGAGGTTGCGCTCAAGGTGGCCGCCTTTTTCCGCGACGAGATGTTTGCCCAGAACCGTGACTACGAGTTCGATGAGTGGCAGCGAGTGATCGAGAGTTGGCGAGGGGTGGATGTTGGCGCGAGTTGATGCGGCCTCGCGATGGCTTGGGCGCAGCAGCCGCCCGAACCATCGAATCAGGTGAGTTCGCTCAGGCGTGCCGATCCGCTCAGAGCCCAGGGCTCACGGCGTCAGTTGCCAATCCGCCGTCAGCGCCTGGTTCGACCACTTGCGCATGTCGCGCAGGTCATCGAGAGTCTGCGTGCTGGCGTGGCCGTCGAGGTGTGAGGTGACGGCGGAGCCGAACCAGCGGCAGTCGACGGAGCCGAAGGCGCTGGCGGGGGCGTCTGGGTCGAACCGGCCGGGCTGCCAATTGGCCTGCGTTGTCGCGGGCGCATCGACGATGTAGTTGCCGGGGACGCTCTTGTTCAGGTCGTCGGGATCGCTGCCGCGGGCGCTGGCGAAGACGATCAGCGCATCGGGGCGGCGGGCCTGGTCCATGCGGGTGATGTAGAACGATCCCCACTTGCGGAGGTTCTCGGCGTTGAAGCCCAGGCCCGGCTCACCCTTGCCGCCGACGAACTCGGCGTTCAGGCCCATGCTGGGCGAGAGGCTCACGACGTACGTGTAGTCGGAGCGCGAGCGGTAACGCTCGAGCAGGCGGTCGTCGTCGTACAGGCCCTTGAAGTTGAAGTCCAGGTATGGAGCCAGCCGCCAGGGATATCGGCGTGCGATGACGCCCGCGAGGCGCACGCCGCGATCATCGAGAACGCGGAGCGTGTTGGTGCCGCTGAATGAGGTCATCGCGGCGGTCGCGTACCCGGGCATCACGCGCGACTGGTTGTCGTTGGCGTACATGGTGTACGCGGTGATGACCTGCCGAGAGCCGGAGAGTTCGCGGGTCTGGCGGGCGAGCGTTCGCGAGCTCGAAAGGGCCGGCAGTGTGATGCCCACCAGCAACGCGATGATCGCGACGACCACGAGCAGTTCGATGAGCGTGAAGCCGGGGCGAAGCCGGATGGGCTTCGGCGCGAACGCGGCACGCAGCCCGAAGTACAACTGCATCACCGGACAGCGAGTCGTCGGCAGGCGCAGGTTTCGGCTCGTCTCGGCCATTGTGGGTCTCAACGATGCATCGGGCAGAGGGGTTGCCCGGAAGCGGGAAACTATACTCAATTGCTGCCAAGCCGGATCCTTTGCACAGGGCCGAGAATTCCGGGTTGGTGACTTGGCGTGCAGAATCCACCCGTTTAGGGGTGTGCATGGCTATAGTTGTCCTGCCGCTCGGGTGGATCCAGCGCCACGGGCGACACGGATGGGCGGCAGCGGAATCATCGGCCTGACGTAGGCCTTTCTTGATCGATCTTGGCGGACCGTTCGATGGGATCGTGGGCGGAGCGGGGCGGCGGGTGAGCGGGAGTATGGCGATGAACAGTATGCGTGCGTTGATCGGGATTGGGGCGGGAGTCATCACCGGCGCGGCGGGTCTGGCCTCGGCGGCGGAATTTGCGGGCGTCGCGACCCCGCCGCGGGTCGATCGATGGATGTACCCGTTCAACGAGAACCCCGCGAGCCGAACGACGGCCGGGACGTTTACGACCCTCGGCAGCGGGTTTACGGGGTTCGATGATCGCGATGCGCAGTGGCTGGTGGGCTTCGCCACCGACGGCTCGGCGGGTCTGGCTGTGCCGATGGGCTACGCGCCGGAGCAGTATCGGCTCTCGAGCGTGACGGTGCGTGCGCGCCTGCGCGTCGCGGATCCGGTTCAGCGTGTGGCGCTGGACACGACGATCGATGCGCCCGGGTCGTACCTGGCCGAAGGCGATCCGGGGTATGTCGCGGACGCGGACGCCGGCCGTCCGGTGGAGATGTTCGCGTGCGCGTATCGCGGCAACGCGCCGATGTCGCAGGGCGGGCAGGCCTGGAGCCTGGCGAACTATGCCCAGGCGTCGTCATTCGCAACGGTCGCGGCGGTGGTGCCGCCGGCGCGGGGGAATCGCGCGGTGTATCCGACGGACTTTGTCGGTGGGCTGCGTGACGTGAGCAACAACGTCACGGAGGGGCTGTTCGCTCCCACGCCGATGAGCGTCGGGCGCGTGCCGGGGGTCAGCGACGGCACGCTGCTGGAAGACGACACGACGATGGTGTTCGATCTGAACCTGAACGCGACGGGCGTACGCGAGTATGTGCAGCGGTCGATATCGAGCGGGCGGCTGAATGTGCTGGTCACCAGTCTGCATCCGGCGTCGGCGTTCGGCGCGGGCGAAGTGACCTATCCGATCTTCGCGACGCGATTCTTCGGCTCGCGTGCGCCGGAGCTCGAGGTTGTCGGCACGATCTGCGTGGCGGATGTCGCCAATACCGACGGAGATCCTCTGCCGGACGGCGTGGTCGATAATGGCGACTTCAACGCGTTCTTCAGCGCGTTCTTCGCCGCCGAGGGCGATCCGGCGCGGCTGGTTGCGGATGTCGGCAACACCGATGGCGAACTGGGTCGCGACGGGGTTGTCGATAACGGCGACTTCCAGTTGTTCTTCGCGCAGTTCTTCGCGGGCTGTCCGTGAGCGGGGGTCAGCGCAAGGCCAGTTCGGCGAGTTGCACGGCGTTTTGTGCCGCGCCCTTGCGGAGTTGATCGCCGGCGATGAACAGATCGAAGCCGCGGGTGGGTGTTGTGTCGGCGTGGGCCGGGTCGGTGTCGGCCGGGAGTTGGCTCGGGTCGGCGCGGAGCCGACCGACGAGCACGTCGTCTCCGCCGGAGGCCTTGAGCGGTGTCGGGTGCAGGTTCGCGGCGCGATCATCGATGATGCGCACGCCGGGGGCGCTGGAGAGCAGTTCGCGGAGTTTCGCGACGGTCGTCGGCGTGCGGAGCGTGAGGTTGACGCTCTCGCAGTGGGCGCGGAGAACGGGGACGCGGACGCAGGTCGCGGAGATGCGGACGCTTGCGTCGCCCCAAATCTTGTGCGTCTCGAGGATCATCTTGGACTCTTCAACGTTCAGGCCCGTGCGCGGGTCGATCTGCGAGTTGTGGCTGAAGAGATTGAACGCGTAGGGCTCGTGGAAGATCTTCGGCTGCGCGGGCTTACCCGCGAGCACATCGCGCGTCTGGTTCTCGAGTTCGGCCATCGCCTGTGCGCCCGCGCCGCTGGCGGCCTGGTACGTGCTGACGACCGCACGCTCGATGCCCAGCGCTCGGTGGATGGGCGTGACCGCGACGAGGAAAATGATCGTCGAGCAGTTCGGATTGGCGATGATCGCGCCGCGCGACGGGCCGACGGGCGGCATCGCGGCGGGATTGACCTCCGGAACGACCAGCGCGACGCCCGGGTCCATGCGGAACGCGGAGGAGTTATCGATGACGACCACGCCGTCGGCCGTGGCACGGGGGGCGTACTGCTTGCTGATCGATGAACCGGCGCTCAGGAGGGCGATGTCGACGCGCGGGCCGTTGCCCGAGGCGTGATGCCACGTGTCGCCGAGGGCTTCGACGGTGATCGGCGCGCCGTTGAAGGACTGCACACTGCCGGCCGATCGCGGCGAGGCGAAGAGCCGTAGTGCGCCGACGGGGAAGCGGCGCTGCTCGAGCACGCTGATCATCTCCACGCCCACGGCGCCGGTGGAGCCCACGATCGCGACGCACGGACGGAAGCCCGGGGCGAACCGCGGGGACGATGAGCCTGAAGGACGGTCGGCGGGCTGCGATGGTTGCGGAGCGGTCATGGTCGCAGAGGGTAGATCGTGAGGGGGTGCTCGTGCGGCGCGCTGGTGGTCCGAGAATGGAGCGCCGCGGCCATGGTGCGGAGATTCAGGGGGGCCTGAGTGTTCCGGGCGGTGGCGTGTCGGCAGTGGGGGTATCGTCTGGGTGTGAGCGAGCAGCGCCATGCCCGGGAGACCATTCTGTTCTTCGATGGTGCGTGCGGATTTTGCCAGCGCAGCGTGCGATTCGTGCTGGCCAATGAGTCGCGTACGCGTCGCGAGGCAGGCGATCGGCTGCTCTTTGCGCCGCTCGGCGGTGAGACTTGCGGGCGGGTGCTGGGCGGCTTGCCGATGCCCGAGGGGGTGATCCTGGTCCGCGGCGGGCGCGTGCTGACGCGAAGCGACGCCGCGGGGGAGGTGCTGCGGCTCATGGGTGGGGTGTGGTCGCTGGTCGGGGCGGTCGTGCTCGCGGTCCCGCGGGGGCTGCGCGAGTGGGCGTATGGCCTTATCGCGTCGCGGCGGCGAGGCTTGATGCGGCCGATGGCTGGCGGCGTCGCGTGCGCGGTGCCCGATGCATCGCAGCGAGCGCGATTGCTGGCGTGATCGTGGGGCCGGGCGACGTGCGTGCGTTCATCCGCGCGGCAAGCGCGCGTGGATTTGGGCGTTGCCCGCACCAATGAAGAAGGCCCCGGGCGGTGTGCCCGGGGCCTTGGTGAGATTTGGTCAGATGCTGAAGATGTGCGTCGAATCTCGGGGCAAAGCCCGGAGATTACGGGCAGCCAGCGAAGAAGGCGGCGAAGAAGAGGGTGAAGTCACCGTTGTCGACCGTGCCGTCCGCACCCGGATCGCTGTCGGTGTTGGCGATGTCGGCGATGAGGTTGAGCGGGTTGCTGATGTCGGCGAAGAAGGCGGAGAAGAAGAGGGTGAAGTCACCGTTGTCGATGGTCAGGTCCGGACCCGGATCGCCGTCGGTGTTGGCGATGTCGGCGGGGGAGCACTGCGTGGGGGGCAGGGCCGCGGAGATAATGGCGATGTCGGCGGCGTCGACGAACTTGTCGCCGTTCATGTCGCCGCGGGCCCAGCCGCCGGCGGTGTTGAGGTTGGCGTTGGCCAGGTCAAGGTCGGCCTGGGTGACGGAGCCGTCGAGGTTCACATCGCCGATCTGGGTGCCGAGGATGGTGACGACCAGCTCGTTGATGTCGGCCTGATCGATGATGAGGTCACCGGTCATGTCGGCGGAGAGGTCGGTGTGGACGGCCTCGGCGAGGTTGGTGCCCCAGTTGGCGGCGTTGCCGGTGATGAACCAGTTGCTGGCGGAGACGTTGAAGGGCTTGACGAACTGGGAGAAGACGTAGTCGATGTCGGCGGCGTTGATCGTGCCGTCAGCGCCGATCGGCGTGAAGCCGCGGGTCGTGGGGGCGGTGCTGCCGGGGGTCAGGCCCGGAGCGGCCACATCGCCACGAGCGTCGCCGGCGGCGTAGGCCTTGGGCGTGGCCAGGGCGGTGTTGAAGAAGTTGTTGTCGCCCGCGGGGTTGCTGCCGCCGGTGAAGAACGAGGCCAGGGTGGACGAGTTGCTGAGGGTCTGCCACTCGGAGTCGACGCGGATGAAGGCCGTCTTGCGGCTGAGGCTGCCGCCGGAGGCCGGGAGGGCCAGACCGTCGGCGAAGTAGCGGACGTCGGTGAAGTCGGCGGCGAAGGAGGCGGACGGAACGGTGGGGTTGCTCCAACGGCGGCCGAAGTTGCCGTCGCCGTCGAAGTCACCGAGGATCTCGATGATGGCGTCGGCGCCGGGCGCGCCGGCGATGCCGCCGGAGGACTGGTCGGCACCGGTGCCCGAGGGGGCGTTCCAAGCGGGGCCGCCGTTGCGCTGGATCCAGGCGCGGAGCATGTCGGCGGTGTCATTGATGTTGCGGAGGCCGTTACCGTCGAAGTCGCCGGCGATCTTGTTGCGCAGCGGCAGGGTATCGGTGGCGCCGATGGTGGTGCCGCCCTGCGTGCGGAAGGTCTCGCCGTTGGTGGTCGCGCCGGTGGTCAGGTCGGAGTAGGTGGCCGGGGGCGTGAGAGCAGCGCGGAGCGGAGCCCGACCGACGCCGGCGAGGTTGAAGGAGAGGTAGGCGGGGTTGGCGATGACGTTGTTGGCGAGCGTGTAGTTCTGCAGCGGGATGTTCGTGGTGTTGGCGACGAGCTGCGTCGGGTTGTTGAGGTTCTGGAGGAAGGAGAGGGCCGGGAAGAGGATGAAGGTGCGGGCCGCGAGCTCACCGGGCATGAAGAGGTCGTCGGCGGTGCCGGGGACGCGGATGAAGTCGGCGACGGAGCGGGCGACGTTGTTCACCCACGCGGCGGCCTGGTTGTTGCGCATGCCGGGGTTGGTGTTCACGGGCTCGCTGGCTGGCGGGGTCGGGTCCTTGAAGAGGGTGTACTGCGGATCCAGCGGGTCGGTGATGTTGGCCGGGCGGACCGGACGGGTGTCGCGGTTCCAGTTGTAGCGGGGCCAGCCGGTGCCGCCAGCGGTGCCCGAGCCACCGAGGCTCTCGGGAGCGCGGCGGGGATCACCGATCGTGGCGAGGACGGCGGGGCCGCCGATGATGTAGCCGTTGGCGTTGTTGTTCAGGACGAACGAGATGTGCGGACGACGGAACTGGGTGCCGCCGATGTGGTCGTTCTGAACCGCGAGGATGTCGGCGCGGTTGGGGGCGAGCCAGCCACCCTGGACGCCGCGCTCGGCACCGACGTAGCCGACACCCAGACGGTGGTTGAGGACGGTGGTCTCGACGGTGATGTTGGAGCCCTTGTTCGAGGGCAGGAAGTTGACGCCGAGGCGGTCGAACACGTCGACGTTCGCGTTCAACTGGCCGATGTTCTCGCCGACGCCCCACGAGGGATCCTGGCCGATGGAGTTCTGCCAGCCGTTCCGGGTGCCCGAGCCGACGTCGCGGGTGACGAACATGAGGTTCTCACCGTTGGGCAGACGACCCGTGCCGTAGCCGTACTGAAGCTCGGTGACCTTGATCTGGGTGCGGCCGACGCCGAAGTTCGTCATGGCGCAGATGGGCGCGAAGGCGAAGGCGGTGTCGAAGATGGTGCCGGAGTTCGCGGCGCCGGGGTTGGCGGGGTTGAAGAAGTTGTAGGGGACGTTGGCCTCGCCCTCGACCAGATAGGGATTGACGGCATCGTTGAGCGGGGGGAGACGGTTGGACAGGTTGCCGCCCTGCGAGGTGCTGTTCGGCGGATTGACGGCCTGGCCCTGGCGATTCGTCGAGACGCGCGGGTTGTTGCCGTAGCCGGGAGCCGCGGGCAGGAGGGTCCAGTTGCCGGAGTTGCTCTCATCGCGAACGGCCCAGAAGGTGGGGACGTCCAGCGGCGAGATGTCGATGCGGATGCCGTCGTTGTTGACGTCACCGGGGCGTGCCAGGGCCAGCGTGGTGGTGTTCGCACGGGCGGGCATGGCGCCGGGGTTGGCGGTCAGGCCGGGGCCGGTGATGGCGGAGGAGTTGACGTAGCGGATGGTGTTGTACCAGGAACCGGCAACGCCGCTGATGCGCAGACCGGTCAGCGTGGTGGCGGTCGAGTCATTGCGCACAAAGCGGCGGCCCCAGCGGAGGAGTTCACCGAAGCCGTTCACGGAGCCGACGTTGCGGTAGGTCACGCCCCAGCGGCCGGTGGGGCCGGAGGTGATGCTGGCGGGAGCGAGCTGATCGATGATCGGGAAACCGAACGAGTCGACGGAGCCCAGAGCGCCGGCCACGTTGTCGCCATCGACGTCGATGTAGTCGTTGGTCGAGCCGGGGGCGCGCAGGAAGTTCTCGAGCAGGGTGGCGCCCGAGACGTTGATGCTGGTGGTCTGGGCCAGGGCGACGGGGGCGATGGAGCCCGCGAGGCCGCACGCGATGAAACGGGCGAGAGAGCGACGGTTCATGAGAATCTCCGACGGGGTAAAGGAACGGACCATGGACGCACGATGAGCCGGCACGAGCCGACGACAAGACGGAGCAGGAGCGGGAAGCGGGCCGGATAGCCCCAAGGGAGAGGCGTGAGGACGGAGCAATATAAGTCCGCTGTTGCAGCCCGCCATCGCAAAAATATCACTTTGACGTGAACTTCAATGTTGCAAGAATTGCATGAAGATCGCATCCAAGCCCGCGCGTTATGCGTGCAACCCGGACGGGTGAAGTCGTCCGGGTTGCATCAAATTGCCTGAGGCTGCTTGGGCAAGGGGAGGCACGTCCGTCAGGGCGTGTCTCCCGCGGTTCGTTCGCGGCGGCGGGACGCTGCTGCCGCGTTGAGGTTCAGTTGATGACCTGCGTGGGATTGACCAGGTTGGGTCCGGTCACGCCGAAGTAGCGCTCGCCCCACATGCGTTTCTCGATGGTCTCGACGACATTCAGGCGGCTGACGGAGCCATCGAGGAAGACGAAGTTGGCGGTGCCGCCGAAGGTGCCCGAACCACCGGGGTGATGGCGGCCGACCGCGTTGAGCTGCGACTGATTGCTCGAGATCATGGACTCGCCGATCTCATCAGCGGCAGCGATGCGCGACGTTGCGGGATAGGCGTAACGCGGAATGGCCGGGTTGCCGGTGACGCTCTCGTTGTAGGGATCCGAGCCGCTGGAGAAGCCCAGAAACGGAACGATCGAGCGGTGGCTCTTGATGGTGTTGTCCTCGCCGCCGGCGACGAGCGAGCGCCAGTTGTTGAAGTAGACCCACTCGGTCGCGAGGATCGTGCGGCCGCCGCCGGTCGCGGTCTGATCGACTTCCGCGAGACGCACCCAGCGGTTCTTTCGCTCGGGGAGCGAGGGGTCGAACTTGTTGCGGGGCATGACGGCGTCGTTCGCGGCGTAGGCGATGCGGGGAACCTGAGCGTCGGTCGGCGTCGCCGAACCGGCGGTGCCGCCGAGGTCGTTGACCTGCCCGCCTTCCCAGTCCAGCGGATTGGAACCGGGATTGGTGCGGGGAGCGCCGCCGCGGGGCAGCGAGGGGCAACGGAACGCATCGTCGCTGATCTGGCTCTGGCCGGTCTGGAACAGGACATAGGACCAGTGCAGGTAGCCAGCGGGCGAGCCACCGAACTTCTGGTCGCTCAGCCGCCACTGGCCGGGCGTGCTGCCGGGCTGCTGGTACAGGTACGACGCGGGGAGGACGCGATAGTCGTTCGCGTACGCGAGAACGCCCTGAGCGATCGAGCGGACACCCGCGGAGCACTGCGTGGCGCGGGCCTCATTCCGGGCCGAGGCCAGTGAGGGCAGGAGAATGCCGACGAGCAGCGCGATGATCGCGATGACGACGAGCAGCTCGATGAGCGTGAATCCCGCGATTCGACGGAACTGAGTTGCTGCGCGACTCGATACAGAAGACGTGAGGCACATGATTGATACTCCCGATGCTCGGCCGGTCGGCCTTGCCTTCTGAGGTGATGAACCAAGCCGAGAACCCCCCGGCTCGTGAATGGTGTCAGATTAGCTCGATGCGATCCCCCGTTCCCTCGCATGATGTAAAGATCATGCAAGCAAACGATGAAGACTTGCATTGTCAAGGCTGTGTGAAGGCTGCGTGAACGCTTCATGAGTGCTTTGCGCGGGCTTCACATTCGGCGACTTGGGTGTTTGGGTCGAGCGCGGCCTTGGAAGCGGACAAGCTGGTGCACGGCGCGGGTTGGTCTGACGTATGTTGTCGGAACGGGGAGTCGCGTGCTGAGGCCCGTTGCCGACTTTGGGGGGGCGGCGTTCACGCGCGGCGGGGGGCTCATTGCGCGTTTGGACGGGTGCTGTGCGGGGGTTGGGGCACGACGCGCCGCCGGGTACGCTGCTGTGATGCCCACACATCATCCATCCTCGCACCGGACGCCCGGCGATGACGCGCAACCGCTGACGCTCCTTTTGGAGAAAGTCAGCCGCGGGGAGGCCAAGGCCACCGACGAGCTGTTTCCGATGGTCTACGACGAACTGCGGGCGCTCGCGTCGGCGAGCCTTGCGCAGGAGCGAAAGTCGCACACGCTTCAGGCGACGGCGCTGGTGCACGAGGCGTACATGCGTCTTGTCGGGCCGAGCGAGGTGTCGTGGGAGAGCAGGGCGCACTTCTTCGGCGCGGCGGCGCGGGCGATTCGGCGGATCCTCACCGACCATGCTCGTGCGAAGAACGCCGTCAAGCGCGGCGGCGGACGGCCGGCTGTCGAGCTGGCCGAGTCGGCGGAGGTCGCGCACGCTGGCGGAGCGGCTGACGCGGGCGGGACGGACTTTGTCGCACTGGACGCGGCGCTGGAGAAACTCGCCGCCATCGATCCGGAGCGCGCGCGGGTTGTGGAGTTGCGGTTCTTTGCGGGCTTGAGCGGCGATCAGGCGGCGGCCGCACTCGGGTCGTCCCCCAGAACCGTGGCGCGCCAGTGGGAGTTCGCGCGAGCTTGGCTCAAGAGGGAGATGGAGAGTGGCGAGAGCGGGGCGACGGCGTGACGCCCGATCGGCTCGCGCGCGTGGAGAGCGTGTACTTCGAGGCGCTGGATGTGCCCGAAGGCGAGCGTGAGGAGTATGTGCGCCTGGCCTGCGGCGATGAGCCCGAACTGGCGGCCGAGGTGCTCGCGTTGCTGGGCGCCGGAGCGCGTGCAGAGGGCTTTCTGTCGGCACCGGCGATGGGCCAGCCCCTCGTGCCCGCGGCGGCCGCGCTGGCGGCGGGTGGCGGGAGTGACCTTGTTGGCCAGAGGCTCGGGGCGTTCGTGGTCGAGCGACGAATCGCCGAGGGTGGCATGGGCGAGGTGTACCAGGCCGCGCGTTGCGATGGGCAGTTCGACCAGCGTGTCGCGGTGAAGGTCGTCAAGCATGGCGTCACGGGAAACGACATCCTTCGACGATTCCGAAGGGAGCGCGCGGCGCTCGCGGCGCTGGAGCACCCCGGCATCGCCCGGCTGATCGACGGCGGAGCGACAGCGGATGGTCGGCCGTATCTGGTCATGGAGTTCGTCGACGGCGTACCGATCGACGAGTGGTGCGAGCGGAGGCACCTGAGCGTTCGCCAGCGGATGGAGTTGTTTCTGGACGTGTGCGAGGCGGTGCGGTTCGCGCATGCACGGCTGGTGATCCACCGTGACCTCAAGCCCGGGAACATCCTCGTGAACCGTCGGGGCGAGGTCAAGCTCATGGACTTCGGCATCGCCAAGGTGCTTGCGCCCGACATGGCGGAGCCGGGAGAGGCGCAGACGATCGTCAGCGAGCGGCGTCTCACACCCGAGTACGCCGCGCCGGAGCAGGTGCTGGGCGAGAGCGTGGGAACATCGACGGATGTCTATGCGCTCGGCGTGGTGCTTTACGAATTGCTCGCGGGTGTGCGGCCGCTGCGGTTTCGCAGTTCGTCGCTGGCGCACGTGCAGGAGGTGGTGTGCAACGAGGCACCGCCCCCGCCCAGCCTGGCGGCGAAACTCGACGCGGCCCGCGGGCGCGAGGCCGGGCCGGGATTGCGTGCGCGGAGAGCTCAGTGCCGCGGCGATGCGGACGCGATCGTGATGAAGGCGATGGAGAAGTCGCCGGCGCGGCGCTATCGCTCGGTCGAGGCTCTGGCCGCGGACATCGAGCGGTCGCTGGCGCTGCGACCGATCGAGGCGAGAAGGGGTCGGCTCGCGTACAGCGTCGGGCGTTTCGTACGGCGGAATCTGGTCTCGAGCGTGCTCGGCATCTCGCTGATGTGCGTCGGCGTTTTCGGCGTTGCGGCGTTGATGAGCCAGCGTGCGGAATTGCGGCGCGAGCGTGATGCGGCGATTGCCGCGGGCAACGACGCCAATGGCTTGGCGGTTCTGATGCGCATGATGATCGATGCGGTAGATCCGGCCGGTCAGGCCGCGCCGGTTCGCGAGGTCCGCGACCTGCTGCTGGTCGCCGATCAACGGGCCTCGATGCTGCTGCACGACCGTCCGTCAGCGTTGGCGTCTGTGCAGAGGCAACTGGCCGCGACGGCGATGGGGTTGTGGATGCTCGATGACGCGCTGCGGCTCTGCCGCGAGGCGTTGGGCAGCGTTAAGCAGGTTGCGGGGATGGGCGATATTGAAGACGCGCGGCTGGTCCTTGATAAAGGCGGTCAGAAGGAGTGGCCGGTCCGGCTTCAGTTGGTCATGCTCGCGCGCATTCATCTGATGCGCAAAGAGTTCGACAAGGCCCTTGTGTACCTCGAGGTCGTGCGCACCGGCGATGAGCGTCGCCTGGCACGAGCCGAGTCGAGCCAGCCGGATCCTCATGATGTCATCGCCGCGGTGGACTCCGCGGAATCGCTCGCGCTGCTCGGGGAGGTGCTGCTGGAGCAAGGTCACGCGGCGGATGCCCGGCCGCACTTTCAGCGTGCGCTCGAGCTGCGGCCAGCGATGCGCGAGCGTGATGGTGGCTTGGTTGTGCGTGAGCGATCGAACATTCAGCTGGCCATGGCGCGATGCCTGCTTGTGCTGGGCGAGCACGAGGCGGCGGTCGCGAACGCGAAGGAGGCGCGGGATCTTCTGGGGCGAGCGCTCCGGCCGGAGCACCCGGATGTTGTCGAGGCCATGCGCACGCTCGCCGCGACGCTGGTCGCGCGAGCGCAGGTAAACGCGGCGGCGCGCGATGCGGACCTTGCGGCGGCGGAGGCCCAGTTGCGATCGGCGCTGGCGATCGCCGTCGCAGCGCTGGGTGAAACGCCCGCGACGGCCCGTGTGCGCGTGGCGTTGGCGGGCGTGCTGATCGCGACGGATCGGCACGGAGAAGCGAGCGAGGTGCTCGCGAGCGCTCGGCTGGTGCTCGAACGTCAATTCGGCGCGGCTGATCCGGAGGTTCGCGAAGCCCAGGCGATCGAGCGGGCGATTAGCGCTTCGAAGACACCACCGTCGTCCTGACGGAGACCTTCGCCGCGGCGACCTGAGCGGCGATGGCGCTGGGGTAGTCGCCGGCGCGTACCGCAAAGAGCGGGCGGCCCGCGGCATCAGTCGTCTGCACGATCGCCGGCGTGGGCAGGCCCGCGCGGGTGAAGGCACGGGCGTTCTGACCCAGTGCCCGCTCGGCGGCCGCGCGCGTCGAGAATGCGCCGATCTGGATCGTGAACCGGCCGGTCAGCCGCTCCTGGATCGTCTGCTTGAGCGCGGCGTCGCGGGCGTCGGTCAGGGCCTTCTGATAGAGGCCGACGGCCTGGGGCCGGTTGCCGAGCCGCTCGAAGGCATCGCCCGCGAAGAGACCGGCGCGGGCGGCGTCGTCGCCCTTGAGTTTCCGTGAGGCCTCGCCGAGCAGGGCCGCGGCGGTGCCGTCGCGCTTCTGGTCCGCCGCGATCAGACCGAGCGTGGCGCTGGCGTTTCCGGCGATTTCGTCGTTGGTGCTGGTGCGCAGCGGCGAGAGCCAGCGGTCGGCTTCGGGTTCTCGCTTGAGCGCGAAGGCCGACTGGCCGGCGATGAGTGCGGCCCGCTCGCGCTCGATGCCGGAGGATGTCGCGGCCTCGCGCTCCGCCGCGGCGAGGGCTTCGGTGTAGCGCTTGGCGATGTAGAGATCGGTCGCTCGGGAGGATGCATCACTCGCCGCGGGCGGACGCGTGCCGCAAGCGGGGGCGAGACAGATGCCCAGCAGCAGCGTCGCGGCCAGAAGCAGCCGAGCGGCGTTCTGGCGACCGGCGGCGGGAACGTGGCGGGGCTGGGGGTCGGTCATGGCGAGATCCTGGGCGAGGGACCGGTCTGGTCGCCCGCGGGGTCGAGGGTAAAGAGGCGGCCGTGCGGCGGGCTGCGTGGTCATCCACACGAGCAAGGAGTATCGGCACGACGGGCGGAACAGCCGTACATTGTGTGTCCCCTAAAGTGGGGCGGTTGCCGTATCGATCCGCGTTTGTTCGCGGGGGAGCCCGGGTGGGCGTGGCGGAGGTCGGGGTTTGTGGCAAGGACGATTCAGGAGCGAGCAGCATGAGCATTCACTGGCCGATCATCCGAACCTGTCTTGGGTCACCTCTGGGTACCGCGGTGGTCGACGACCAGCGGTCGTACAAGCGGATCGGGATTCTCGCGGCGGCGATGATGCTGGCCGACGATCTTGAGCGGCGTGTGCAGACCGAGCATGTGGGGATCATGCTGCCCAGCAGCGGCGCGTTCCCGATCGCGGCGCTGGCGGTGTGGATGCTTGGCAAGGTGCCGGTTCCGCTGAACTTTCTGCTCAAGCCGGATGAGTTGAACTACATCGTGCAGGATTCGGGGATCGACACGATCGTGACGGCCAAGGGGATGCTGGACTTTCTGGGGTACACGCCGACGGGCGTGGTGGACGGCAAGCCGCCGGCGGTTGAGGGGGGCGTGAAGATCCGGTTGCTGGAAGAGGTGGACTTCCGGTGCGTTCCGTCGCCGCGGGTGCCCGCGTTGATGGACGATGATGCGCTGGGGGTGTTGCTGTACACGTCCGGCACGAGTGGGAGGCCCAAGGGCGTGATGCTCACGCACGGGAACATCGCCGGAAACATCCGGCAGATACTCGACCACATTACATTCGGTCGCGACGAAGTGTTCCTGGGATGCCTGCCCCAGTTTCACTCATTCGGCCTGACGGCGCTGACGGCGCTTCCGATGACGGTGGGCGCGAAGGTGGTGTACACGGCCAGGTTCGTGCCGCAGAAGGTGGTGCGGCTGTTCAGGGATCACCGCCCGAGCGTGTTCATCGGGATTCCGGCGATGTTCAACGCGCTGCTGCACGTGCGCGACGCGAGCCGGGAGGACTTTACGAGTTTGCGGATCGCGGTCTCCGGCGGCGAGCCGCTGCCGGATGCGGTGGCGGGAGCGTTTCGCGAGCGGTACGGCGTGACGATCGCCGAGGGGTACGGCCTGACGGAGACCAGCCCCGTGACAAACTGGTGTCGACCGACCGACTACAAGCCGCACAGTGTCGGACGTGCGCTGCCCAGAGTCAGCCAGCGGATCGTTGATGTCGAGACGGGCCGGGATCTCGGCGTTGATCGGGATGGCGAGGTGCGGATCAAGGGTCCGAACCTCATGAAGGGGTATTACAAACTGCCGGAACAGACCGCCAGCGTGGTCGATGACCGCGGTTACTTCCGAACGGGGGACATCGGCCGCATCGATGCCGACGGTCACTTGTTCATCACGGGCCGGCTCAAGGAGATGCTCATCATCGCGGGCGAGAACGTGTTCCCGCGGGAACTCGAGGAGGTGCTCAACAAGCACCCGAGCATCAAGGAATCGGGTGTCGTCGGCAAGAAGGACCCGATGCGAGGCGAGCTGCCCGTCGCCTTCGTCGAGCTCAAGGAGGGCGAGACCTTCGACGAGAAGAGCGTCCGGGCGTTCATGCGCGAGCGTATCGCCGCGTTCAAGATTCCCGATGAGTTCCGCGTGCTGCCGGCACTCCCGCGCAACCCGACCGGCAAGCTGATGCGGCGTGAACTCAAGAAGTACCTGGATCAGCCGGGCGGCGTGGGCTGAGTCGGGGCGGAGGCGAGATCCGGCCACATCCGCGGCGGGGTGCGGGATTGCGTGGGCGATCAGTTCTACACTTGGCCCCATGCCGCTGCTGGCCGCCGTCAATATCCGTCACACGTTCGGACAACGCATCGTTCTCGATGGCGTGTCGATATCCATCGAGCCCGGCGAGCGCGTGGGCATGGTCGGGCGCAACGGCTGCGGCAAGAGCACGCTGATGAAGATCCTCGCCGGGATCGTCAGTGCCGACGGCGGAACGGTGGGGCTCCAGCGCGGCAGCCGGGCGGGCTACCTGCACCAGGATCCGAAACTGGACCCGGACGAGACATTGCGCGGCCAGGCCGAGAGCGCCTTCAGGGATCTGCACGAGGCGCACCGCCAGCTCGAGCAGGTCTTCCACGACATGGGTTCGGCCGAGGGCGCTGATCTCGAGCGACTGCTCAAGCAGCAGGAGCGGCTGGAGCGCCAGATCGAGGCGCTCGGTGGGTACAGCATCGATCACAAGATCGATCAGGTCCTTCATGGGCTCGGCTTTACCGACGCGCAGTTCGGGGTGAAGGTCTCGGGCCTCAGCGGCGGGCAGAAGGGGCGGCTGGCGCTGGCGCAGTTGCTCCTGGAGAATCCGGACATTCTGCTGCTGGATGAGCCGACGAACCACCTCGACCTTGATGGGCGGCTCTGGCTGGAGAACTTCCTGAAGGAGGAGTTCCGCGGCGCGGTGCTGATGGTCAGCCACGACCGGTACCTGCTGGACAACGTCGTCACGCGGATCGTGGAGGTCGAGCAGGCGCGGCTGATCGACTATCCCGGAAACTACGAGGCGTTTCGCGAGATCCGCGCTCAGCGACGCCTGACGATGCTGCGTGCGTACGAGAACCAGCAGACGCAATTCAAGAAGGAAGAGGCGTACATCCGGCGGTACAAGGCCGGTCAGCGGGCCAAGCAGGCGCGCGGCCGCGCGACCAAGCTCGAGCGTGCAAAGGAGGGGACGCTCGAGCGCCCGATCGAGCTTGACTCGTTCCGGCTCAAGCTGCCCAAGGCGCCGATGAGCGGCGAGGTCGTCGCCAGCGTGAGGTCGCTGACGAAGCAGTACGCGCTGGAGGACGGCAAGCAGAAGGTGCTGTTCAAGGATCTTGAACTGGCGATCATGCGGGGCGAGCGTTGGGGGATCATCGGCCCCAACGGTGCGGGAAAGTCGACACTTGTGCGGTGCATTCTGGGCGAGCAGGCCGCGGACAGCGGCACGGCGAAGCTCGGCAGCAGCGTGCGTGTGGGACATTACAAGCAGACGCACGAGCACGTCGATCCGGATTTGTCGGTGTACGAGTACCTCCAGCGCGTGATCCTCAAGGAGGCGCCGGATCAGCCGATGAGCGAGCAGCAGGCGCGCAATCTGGCCGGGGCCTTCCTGTTCAGCGGCGAGGAGCAGGAGCGGCAGATGGGCGTGCTCAGCGGCGGTGAGCGGTCGCGGGCGGTGCTCGCGGGGCTTGTCGCCAGCGCCAAGAACGTTCTGGTGCTCGACGAGCCGACGAACCACCTTGATATTCCCAGCGCCGAGCGGCTCGAGGATGCGCTCGCGCCAGATTCGGAAGACATCGAGGGGTTCGAGGGCACGCTGATCCTGATTTCTCACGATCGGGCGCTGATCGATGCCACATGCGACCATCTGCTGATCCTTGACGGCAAGGGCGGGGTGGAGCAGTTCGCTGGTACCTACAGCGATTGGCACGAGCGCGAGGTTGCGCGCGCAAAGGAGCGAGCGGCGAAGGAAGCGGCGGAGCGAAAGCGTAAAGACGAGGCGGAGCGTGCGCGGCTGGAAGCCGAGGCGCGGAAGGCCGCGGCGAACAAGCCCAAGTCCGCGGGAGGGACGAACTCCCAGCGGAATCCGCTTTCGCGCCTGAGCGACGAGCAGCTTGAGAAGCGCATCGGCGATATCGAGAAGCGGATCAAGGACATCGACGCCGAGCTGTCGAGCGAGGCGGTGTGGAAGGACCCAAGCCGCTGCGACAAGCTTGGCGATGAGCGGCAGCGGCTGGTGGTGGAACTCGAGCCGCTGGAGATGGAGTGGTTCGGTCGCTCGGGCGGGTGATGGGGTTCTCGGACTCGGGGATGCGTGAGGGTGGTTCTCGGACGTAAGGGTGTGAATATCACGGACGATTCGCGATCTTCGGCGGTCTGTCCGGATGCCGTGGGGCGAGTCCGTATCTCCGCGTGCCGATGCAAAGTGGGCTTCCCGGTCATCGGAGTGCTCATGCATCAGCGTCAGGAACAGATTGTTGGAGGTGCGGGGCATCTGCTGCAGCTCGGCCTGCGTCGCTCGCCGCTGCGCGATGGGATGCTGTTCGCGGTGCTTGCGATGTGTGTGAGCGTTACGGCGCTGATGCTCGTCTGGCGGAGCATCGAAAAGCGAGCTCTGGATGGCATTCGCAGCGAGTCCGCGTCGCTGGCCAGAGCCGCGGCGAGCCTTGTGGATGTCGAGGCGCACGGGCTGATTCTCGGGCAGGGCGAGACATTCACCCCGGCGTATGAGTCGGCGGTAGCCCCGCTGCGGCAGATCCGGGCGAGCGTGCCGGGTCTGAGATACGTCTACACCTGTGTGCTGGTCGATGGTGAGGTGAGGTTCGTGCTCGATGCCGCGGTGCCGGGGGACCATGATGGCGACGGCATCGACGATCACTCGCCGGTTGGTCAGGTGTACACAGAAGCTTCGTCGGTATTGCGGCAGGCGATGACGGGAGCGGAGCGGGGCGCCGTGGCCGAGGCGGCGCTGAACAGCGATCGCCGGGGCACGTTTCTGTCCGCGTACGCGCCGATATTCGGGCGTGACGGGCGGCCGGTTGCGGTGCTGGGCATCGACATGGCGCCGACGGAGTATGTCGCGGGCATGTACTCGATGCGGGCGACGATGGCGCTGGCGATGGTGCCCGTGACGCTCGGTGCGATCGCGCTTGGCTTGTTGGTGGCCCATCATCGCCGACTCGTCGAGTCTCGGTCGCTCCAGTGGGCGCGGACGCACTTTACCGTTCAGTATCACCCCGAGCCGGTGTTCTGGGCGAATGAGCGCGGTGAGATCGTGTACGTCAATCAGGCCGCGGAGAACCTGGGAATCCTCGCCTCGGGCAACCGTGCCACGCTGGCTTCGGTTCTGCGCGGGATGAGCACGGACGCGGTGCACGCGGCCCAGAAGAAGGCGGTGCGCGATGGCAACGTCCGCCTTCAGTCGTGGCTGGCAAGCACCGATGGCGAGCGGGTGCCGATGGAATTGCTGATGCAGACGGCGATGTTCGGCGGGGAGCGGGTGTTCTGCGTGTACGCCCGCGATATCCGGAGCCGGCTGGAGGCCGAGGCGGAGCTCGAACGGTTCGCGACTGAGATGGTGCAGGCCAAGGGCGAGCTTGAGGCCCGCAACCGGTTGCTGGAGCGTGCTCAGCGCGAGGCCAGCAGCGCGAGCGACGCCAAGGCGCGATTCCTGGCGACGATGAGCCATGAGGTGCGCACGCCGCTCAACGGCATCATGGGCATGCTGGATCTGCTGCTGAGATCAACCCTCGACCAGACGCAGCGCCGCTACGCATCGCTCGCGAAAGTCAGCAGCGAGAACCTGCTGACACTGGTCAATGACATCCTCGACTTCTCGAAGATCGAGGCGGGAGCGCTGGGTCTGGAGGCGATCGACATCAGCCCGCGTGCGACGATCGCGCAGTCCGTCGAGCCGCTCATGGCCACGGCCCGCGCCCGGTCGCTCTCGCTGACGAGCCATGTTCACCCGGATGTTCCGGCGACCATCATCGGCGACAGCACCCGGCTGCGGCAGGTGCTGACGAACCTCCTCAGCAACGCGCTGAAGTTCACGAGCGCCGGCGGCGTGGATCTGCGGTGTGTTCCTGAGAACGACGACGCGAGCATGCTGCGGTTCAGCGTGACGGACACGGGCATCGGGATCGACTCCGCTGGAGTCTCGCGGCTGTTCAAGCCGTTCAGCCAGGCGGACTCGAGCACGACGCGGAAGTTCGGCGGCACGGGGCTTGGACTTGCGATCTGCAAGCAACTTGTCGAGGCGATGGGTGGGAGCATGGGCGTGTCGAGTGAGCCCGGGCGCGGCTCGACGTTCTGGTTCACGCTGCCGACAAGCCCGGCCCACGCGACGGCCTCGTCGCCGGGGTCTGAGGGCACAGGCGTGCTGCGGGCCGAGCCGCGGCGGGTGCTGCTTGTCGGGACTCCGACGTTTGATCTCAAGGCGATGAGCGAGCCGCTGGCGTCGGTCGGCTGGACGCTGGACAGTGTTGGAACGGTTCTGGACACGGTCCGTGCGGTGGCGATGGCGGAGGCCGCGGGCTGCCCGTTTCAGGCGGTGGTGCTGGTGGGCGAGGACGATGACCCTGTGCTGCTGAGCACAAGCGAGCGGCTGCGGGCATTGAGCCTGTCGCGCCCGCCGGTGCTGGCGATGGTCGTGACCAGCGGCATGGAGCCGGACGAGGGGGAGCTGGAGATCGCCGGTGTTCGGGCGTGGACGCGGCAGATCCGCGAGCCGGCGGACCTTGCGGCGCTGATCGCCGATGCGTACTCGTCGCTGTCGATGTCGCCGAGCGAGAGCACGAGCGAGGGCGGCGGCGCGGGCATCGCACCGGCGGCAAGGGCAGGCAGGATTCGCGGGGTGCGGGTGCTCGTTGCGGAGGACAACGACATCAATCAGGAGATCATCCGTGAGGTGCTCGCGCAAGCGGGGGCGATCACCCGATTCGCCGGCAACGGTCGCGAGTGCTTCGAGGCCTGGCGCGCGGAGGTTCCGGACGTGATCCTGATGGACTGCCAGATGCCCGAGGTCGATGGCTTCGAGGCCACACGGATGATCCGACGGGCGGAAGCGGAAAGCGCGTCGGCGGGCGGCTCGCCCGTCCGGCTCACACCGATTGTGGCGTTGACCGCCAATGCGTTTGCGACGGACATCGAAAGGTGCCTGGAGTCGGGAATGGACGCGTACGTGAGCAAGCCTGTGGATCCGGCTGCACTCTTCGACGCGATCGGGCGGATGCTCGCCGGTACCGCGACGACGGAACAGCAGGATCCTTCTGGAGAAACCACGGTGAGCGAAGTGATTCACTATCCGTCGCTGCTTGAGCGGTGTCTGAACAAGCCCGAAGTGGCGGAGAGGCTGCTGGGCAAGTTCGCGACCAGTGCGCAGCAGCGGGTCGAGGAGCTCCGGTCGGCCGCGGAGGCGCGTGATGCGACACGACTCGGCGGTGTGGCGCACGCGCTCAAGGGCGCGGCGGGGAACATGAGCGCTCAGCGGGTTCAGGCCGCGGCGGCTGAGGTCGAGCGTCTGGCTAGCGAGAACAAGATCGACGAGGCGATCGCCGCGCTCGATCCGCTGTACAACCACGTGCGCGAGTGCATCGCGTTCATTCCGACATTGGCCGATTCCTCCCGCCGCGCCGCGTGACCTTCGCGACTGTGCGTTCGCGAGCCGAAGCCCCGAGGCGAGACCACTATGAACATTCTCATTGCAGACGACGACATGATTTCCGCCGAGATGGTGGCGGCAGTGCTCGAAGAGCACGGGTATCGCCCACACATCGCCAGCGACGGTGCCGGCGCACTGGAGCACCTTCGCACGAGCGACACACGTATCGCGGTGTTGGATTGGCAGATGCCGGGGCTGACGGGTCCGGAGGTCTGTTCGGCGTTGAGGGCGGGAGCCGTGCCGCGGTATGTGTACACGCTGCTGCTGACCGCGCGGACGAGCCAGACGGATGTTGTCGAGGGACTTCGGGCGGGTGCGGACGACTTCATCGGCAAGCCGTTCGATGTGGCGGAGTTGCTGCTTCGGGTCAACACCGGTCGCCGCATCCTGAGCCTGGAGGGTCGCGACATGGCGATCATGGCCCTGGCGCGGCTCGCGGCGGCGCGGGATCAGGAGACGGGCGGGCATCTCGAACGCGTCCGGGCGTACTGCAGAGCGATCGCGACGGAGCTGCGCAACACGCCGAAGTACACCCGACAGATGAGCGAGGAGTTCGTGAACCTGATTTATCTCACGAGCCCGCTGCATGATGTGGGAAAGCTGGGAATCCCCGACTGCGTGCTGCTCAAGCCGGAGAAGTTGACCGATCGCGAGTTCCAGATCATGAAGCGGCACACGATCATCGGTGCCGAGACGCTCGACGCGGCGGTGCAGCAGTTCCCCGATGCGGGCTTCCTGCGGATGGCGCGCGACATCGCGCTGAACCATCACGAGCGATGGGACGGCTCGGGGTATCCCAACGGAATCGCCGGCGAGCAGATCCCGATCGAAGCCAGGATCATGGCGGTCGCGGATGTGTACGACGCGTGCGTGAGCAAGCGGGTGTACAAGGCCGGGTTCAGTCACGATGTGGCGCGCAGCATCGTCACCGACGGTTCTGGCAAGCACTTCGACCCGGACGTGGTCGAGGCGTTCGTGCGCTGCGAGAACGAGATCGTTCGTATCGCGGGCGTTCAACGAGCGCTCGTCGGAGCGGCGTGAGGTTCTGCCAAAAATGGTGAACGCTCGCAAGGCAAGGCCCGCGGCCGCGATTCGGGCTTCCTGGATCGGAAAGCACCGGGCTCTACGCGACGTTCATTCGTCGTCGTTGCCGGCGGATGGACGCATCTTCATGCGCGTGAGGATCATCTGAAGCCGCCTGAGAGAGTCCTTGCTCTCGGCGATGGCACCGGATGCGTCGATCTGCTTGAGAGCCAGGCGAGCCGCTTCGGTGACGATCTCAAAGCCGTAGCCGGCGCCCGTTGACTGGAATGTCTTCAGAAGCGTGCGAACGGCCTCGATGTTGTCCTCTTCCATCGCCTTCTTGAGATCCTCGGAGCGCTTCCGGGCGGTGTTGATGAACTTGATCACCGGACCGGGCTGGCTCAGAACGCCCTCGAGCTGCGAGTAGATCGGCGCATCGGAAGCCGGCATCGGGATCGCCGCGAGGAGCTGGCTGACGATCTTGAGCAGTTCCGGCGGGCGATAGGGCTTGGAGAAGACGCGTGTCGTGCCGCTGGCGAGCAGCTGATCGATGCGGGACTTTTCGGTTTCGCTTGAGACCACCAGGATCGCGCCGGAGTAGCCACGCGAGCGCAGGCGGGAGATGACCTCCTCGCCCTTCTCGTTGCCGATGTTCAGGTCGGTGATGACGATATCGATCGGTGCCTTGTCGAATTGCGTCAGGGCCGCGTCGATGCTGGGGCATGCGACGGTGGTGATGTTCATTTCCGCCAGGTGCATCGACAGAAGCTCGCGATCAAGTTCCTCGTCGTCGACGATCATCACCCGACCGCTGAGTGCGCCGCTCTCGTCGTTGCTGCTGTTCATCGCCTTGCTGACGGCGGTTGCCTCGATGAACTGGCGAGGATCGATGGGGGCCGCGAACTTCACGCCCAGCGCATGCGCCCGCCCACCAAGGAACACGCACCATGCAACAGTGCCCTTGAGCACGCGCGGCCGGGCCATAAGGTCCGTCAGATGCAGTTCCGTCGGCGTGTTTTTGTGGACAAAGCCCGCGTGGATCACGCAAGCGCCGCCCGCGCTGAGGTCGCTGGTGACGACGACAAAGTCCGTGCGGGTGCCGTTGGGCTGGGTGAGCGTCATCCGCACGTGCGAGCCGGTGTAGGGCAGGCGCTCGAACTTCCGCTTGCCCAGCGAGCGTCGGCCCATCGTCTCGGCGCGGACCTTGGCCCAGTGCTCCATGGATGTCAGCAGCGCAGCCGCGGCCGGGGTGAGCCCCGCGGGCTTGGCGTCGCTCGTGTTGGCGGTGCTTCCGGGCATGGACGGTCCTTTGCAGGAATATCGGCCCGATGGGTGGGGTTGTAAAGCGGCCCCCCTGCGTTTGCAGCGCGGCTTCGGGTGTTTTCCGGGGCGATGGGCGTGGCGGAGATTCTCGGACCGGAGCGGCCCGACCGAGCCCGGAGCTTATCGGAGCGTCTGCGGGTGGATGCCATACCCTCCCGTCCGGACTTCGTTCTAAGCTGTCTTTCTGGGAGTTGGCCATGAGTATGCCGTCGGGTGTTGCCTGTTCAGTTTCGCGTCGAGTTGCGCTGGTGGCGGTGGGTCTTTCGCTGGCGGCGGGAACAGTGCTCACGCCGCGGGGCGTGCTGGCCAAGCCGGTCGAGGGTGTTGGGTCGCTCGTGAGTCTCACGAAACAGCCGGGCACGGTTGCGAAGTTCGTGGCGTCCGACTTCTCGCCCGCCGATGATGTTGCGACTTTTGCGCTGCTCGCCCCGCCCGCCGCGGCGGGCGAATTGCCAGCCGCGTGGCGCACGCGACCGACGTTCGAGCGCCTGGCCGATGGTCGGCATCAGGTCCGCGTGGCGATCGACGCGGGGACATCGCTCTACGGCACGGGCGAGGTGACCGGGCCTCTGCTCCGCAACGGTCGTGAGATTGTGCTGTGGAACTCCGACGTTCCCGGGTATCAGCCCGCGCAGCAGTCGCTGTATCAGAGCCACCCGTGGGTCTTCGCGGTGCGAGCGGACGGCTCGGCGTTCGGGGTGCTGGTGGATACGACCTTCCGCACGACGATCAACCTTGACGGGGCGATCACGTTTACCAGCAGCGGCTTGTCGCCTCGGGTGTACATCGTCGAGAGGCCGGACCCGCTCGCGCTGACGAACGCTCTGGCGGAGTTGACGGGATACATGCCGATGCCGCCGCGGTGGGCGGTGGGGTATCACCAGTGCCGCTGGAGCTACAACCCCGAGTCCCGCGTGCGCGAGGTGGCGAAGGGGTTCCGCGATCGGAACATCCCCGCGAGCGTGTTCTGGTTCGACATTGACTACATGGATGGGTTCCGCACGTTCACGTTCGATAAGGCGCAGTTCCCCGACCCGAAAAAGCTCAACGCCGACCTTGAGGCGCAGGGCTGGAAGTCGGTGTGGATGATCAACCCCGGCGTGAAGAACGAGGCGGGGTACTTCGTGCGCGACCAGATGGTCTCGCAAGGGCTGTACGTCCGGAACGCCGACGGCTCGATGTTTACTGGCGAAGTCTGGCCCGGCGTGTGCGTGTTCCCGGATTTCACGCGTGCCGACACTCGGGCGTGGTGGGGGACGCTCTACAAGGACTTCATGGCGATGGGCATCGACGGTGTCTGGAACGACATGAACGAGCCGGCGGTGTTCAACTCCGCGACCAAGCTCATGGATGAGACCGCTCTTCATGCCGGTGGGCCGTACCGGTCGCTGCCCGGGCAGCCCGAGCAGGTCGTCACGCCGGGCGACCACTCGCGTTTCCATAACGTCTACGGCATGCTGATGTCGCAGGCGTCGTTCGAGGGCATGCTCGCGGCCAATCCTGACAAGCGGCCGTTCCTTCTTACTCGGGCGAGTTTCCTGGGTGGGCACCGATACGCCGCGACGTGGACCGGCGACAACTCCGCGACGTGGAACGACCTTGAGCAGAGCATCCCGATGGTGCTGAATCTCGGGCTTTCGGGTCAGCCGTTTGTCGGGCCGGACATCGGCGGCTTTGTCGGTCGCGGACCGGCCGACGAGACCGAGCGCGCCACACAGTTTGCGCGATGGATGGGTATCGGCGCGATGCTGCCCTTTGCGCGGGGGCATACGGCCAAGGGGAACATCAACAAGGAGCCGTGGGAGTTCGGCGCCAGCGCCGAGGCTGCCAGCCGAACGGCGATCATGCGGCGGTATCGCATGCTGCCATACTTCTACACGCTGTTCCATCAGGCGCACACCTCGGGCGCGCCGGTCTGCCGCCCCGCGTTCTTTGCGGACCCGACGGACCCGGCGCTGCGGAGCGAGGACGACGTGTTCCTGGTTGGCGGCGATGTGCTGGTCGTGCCGCAGCTCATGCCCGATTCGACGCGTGTTCCGGTGCTTCCCAAGGGTGATTGGCGAGCATTCGACCTGACGCGGGAGCAGCACCCCGACCTGCCCACGCTCAAGCTGAGGCCGGGCGCGATCCTGCCGGTGGGGCCGGAGCAGCAGTTCACGGATCAGAAGCCGCTGGACCCGCTGACGCTGATCGTGAACCTCGACGAGAAGGGCATCGCTTTCGGCGAGTTGTACGAGGATGCCGGCGACGGCTTCGGGTACAAGGACGGCGACTACTTGCTGACGACCTACGGCGCAGAGCGCACGGCTCAGGGCGTGCGTGTGATGGTGGCCCGGACGGAGGGCCGGCGCGCCCGTCCGGATCGCGAGTTGATCGTGCGTGTGCTCACGCCGACGGGCGTGATCGAGCAGCGCGGTCGCGACGGCAAGGACGTGATCGTTCCGATCAGCCGTTGATGTCCCGAGCGGGACGTCGACCGGCCCGGCGCGTCGCGGCCCTGCGCACGGCGTCTCTGCGCGGCTGAGGACACGCCAGCGGCGTGGCGTCGCGGGCGATACGAACGTCTCCGTCGCGACTTTCCAGCACGCCCCACGCCCGTGGCAGCCGGCGTGCATCGATCAGCCCGCCGGGCAGGATCAGCCACAGTTCGTCGGCCATGCGGTAGCGCGAGAGCCAGGCGCACTTCGTGCCGTGGGCAAGGCGGCCGCGCAGAACCCGCTCGCGCCGGGTGAGCAGGTCATCGATCGCGTTGTCGCGCCAGAGTGCCGCGGCATCCGGCTGGTCCGCGGCGACCGCAAGGGATCGATTCAGCCCGGCTCGGGCGACGCTCACGTCGCGGTGTCGCCGCGAAAGGCTCGCGGGGTCATCCAGATCCCGCCGCAGGTCCGCGACGCTCACCTTGGCCTCGACGAACAGCACCCGCCGCGCCTCGTCGATCGCTCCGGGCCAGAGCGTGTCGCTCGCGGCGTCGATGTGAACGCCCACGGCGTCGATACGCCAGCGAGGGATCGCGGCGTGAACCTCGCGGGCGACGAGCGAGCAGCCGCGTTCACGGGCCAGCCAGGCCAGCGCCAGATCGACGAGATGTTCGTGCGCCGCGCTCGGCATGCGGCGTTGTAGGCCGCGCGCGGAGGTGCGGAGATCGACCGGCGGTGGGGGCTGCGGCAAGTCGGGCGCACGCGGCGACGGGCTTGTTGGCCGCGGCAGGGTCAGTCCCGATTCGCGTGCCGCCCCGCTATCCTCGATTCATGTCCACGCCCGCAACGCTGCCCTACAAGATCGCCACGCTCTGCGACCTGCGCGACGAACGCGGGCGGGTGCTGCTCCTGCGTCGGCTCAAGGCCCCGAACCTTGGCCTGTGCTCGCCCATCGGCGGGAAGCTGGACATGGCCACGGGCGAGTCGCCCGCGCAAGCCGCGGCACGCGAAATCGCCGAGGAAGCCGGCATCACCGTGCCGATCGAACGGCTGCACCTGGCCGGCCTGATCGCCGAGACGGCCTTCGAGCACCGAGGGCACTGGCTGCTGTTCTACTACCGCGTGCTGGGGCCGGTGTGGGTTGAGCCGCGAGACATGCGCGAAGGACGGCTGGAGTGGTTCGCGCGCGACGAGATCGACGCTCTGCCGCTGCCCGAGACGGACCGGAAGATCATCTGGCCGCTGGTGTGGGACCACGAGTCGCGGCTGCCGACGGATTGGCGGGCGATGGTCGAGGGGCGGATTCCGCGACCCGCGCCGTTCAGCCTGCATATCGACTGCTCGAGCCCTGATGCACGGCTGACATGGCACATCGAGCAGGAGCCCGGTCCGCTGCCGATTCGCGGCGGGGCGTGAGCCGATCGCCGGCAGCCGGCGGGGAACGCGGGCCTGCAACGGTCGTACCCTGTGGGCCTCATGTCAGACTTCATCAAGACGCAGGCGTCGACCGCGAACCTCGGGGCCACGAGCCTGGGAGGGGCGCGCGAGACGATCGTGATCCTCGACTTCGGCTCCCAGACGGCCCAGCTCATCGCTCGCCGCGTGCGTGAGGCCGGGGTGTTCAGCGTGCTGGTGCCGCATTCGACCTCGGCGCAGGCGCTGGCACAGATGAAGCCCAAGGGCGTGATCCTCAGCGGCGGACCGGCGAGCGTGTACGAGAAGGGCGCGCCGGCGTGCGACCCGGCGATCTTCGACATGGGCGTGCCGGTGCTGGGCATCTGCTACGGCATGCAGTTGGCCAGCCGGGCGATGGGTCTGAAAGTCGAGCGAGCACCGCACCGCGAGTTCGGCCGCAGCTCGATCGATGTTCGCGACGGCGCGGACCTGCTCCGCGAGATTCCCGCCAGCACATTCGTCTGGATGAGCCACGGCGATCAGGTCGGCCTGCCGGACGGCGCCGCTGCGGGAACGCTGCCCGGCGGCGTGCGGATCGAGGTTCTGGCCAGCACGCCGACATGCCCGCTCGCGGCGGTGCGGATGCGCAGCGACAAGGGCCTGCGGTTCTACGGCGTGCAGTTCCATCCGGAGGTCACGCACACGCCGCAGGGCACGAAGCTGCTGGAGAACTTCGTGTACGACATCTGCAAGTGCGCGGGCACGTGGCGCATGGCGGACTATCTCGAGTCGTGCGTGGATTCGATGCGTCGGCGCATCGGCAACGGCCGCGTCATCTGCGGGCTCAGCGGAGGGGTGGACTCGGCGGTGGTCGCGGCGCTGCTCAATCGCGCCATCGGCAGGCAGCTCACGTGCGTGTTCGTCGACACCGGGCTGCTCCGCAAGAACGAGCGGCAGTTCGTCGCGAGCACCTTCCGCGATCACTTCAACATCGACCTGCGCGTCGTCGATGCCGAGAAGGAGTTCCTCGGCGATCTGGCGGGCGTCATTGAGCCGCAGGAGAAGCGCAAGCGCATCGGCCACCGCTTCATCGAGGTCTTCAAGCACGCGACCAAGGATGATCCGGAGCTGCGCAACGCCGCGTTCCTGGCGCAGGGCACGCTCTATCCGGATGTCATCGAGAGCGGTCACGCGCTCTCCGGCGGGCCCAGCGGCGCCGCGGCGGGGATCAAGCTCCATCACAACGTCGGCGGTTTGCCGGAGGAGATTGGCTTCGAGCTCATCGAGCCGCTCCGTGAACTGTTCAAGGACGAGGTGCGCAAACTCGGCGAGGTGCTCGGTCTGCCCGAGAAACTCGTCTGGCGGCACCCGTTCCCCGGCCCGGGGCTGGCGGTGCGGATCCTCGGTGAGGTGACGCGAGAGAAGCTCGATGTGCTGCGCGAATGCGACCATATTCTGCTCGAAGAACTCGCCGCGGCGGGGTTGTACCGCAGCACGAGCCAGGTCTTCGCGGTGCTGCTCCCGGTGCGCAGCGTCGGCGTGATGGGCGATGGGCGGACCTACGACAGCACCGTCGCGATCCGCGCCGTGACGACGGAAGACTTCATGACCGCCGACTGGGCCCACCTGCCGTACGACCTGCTGGCGCGCGTGAGCAACCGGATCATCAACGAAGTCCGCGGCGTGAATCGCGTGGTGTACGACATCTCGAGCAAGCCGCCGGCGACGATCGAGTGGGAGTGAAGAAGTCGGCGAGCGGTCGATGGTCATGAGACTGGATGACCGGGGGATTGTCATCTTGGGTGCCGGTCGACTGTCGGAGAGTCATCCATCGGAAGGTGGCGATGCCAGCGTCAGGAACGCTTGGATCCTCGAGCGCGGTCGCGTTGATGGCATCGCGCTGTCAACGTGCGACCCAGTACGATCCGGTTGTGTCGAACGCGGAGCTTTGGAGGCGCGGGCCTGACGGGGTGAACGGCCGTGCACTCGGAGCTCCTGGCGTCGATCGTGCGGAGGTGATCGGTCCGGACTCGCGACACTTTCCTGTAGGAGCCACTTGACCGGGTTGCATTGCAATAAGCGACAGGGCAGGGCACGTGCTCCGTGAGGATTACCAAGCTGCACGGCCGCGAGCTCCTCGAGCTCTTGGACGATGGAGCTTGAGCTGGATCGTCTTCGTCGGACGCGGCTTTTGGCGAATACGGGCAAAACCCTCGATCTCTTGGCCGAGGCTTGAGGAACTATCGCTCACGAAGTCGTATCTGTGATAACTCAATCATTGGATAGTGAGTTTGTCGTGCTCCTGCGCATTGTTTCAGAATATTGAGACAATTGGATTTGGGTAATTGAGCAAACGCACCAACATTTCTGGATCAAGTCGGCTCGACTGCTCGGCTGTCGCAGAATGCGAAAGTGAAAAAATCATGAAGTAGTGATTTAATGTCTTGCGAGCACGGGGTGGATCCGGTACCTTGTCGCTACCGCGTTAGAGGATCGATGTGTCGCACGAGCACGCAGCGGTTGTTTGACGTTGTAAAGTGATGCGAAGCAGAACAGTGGAGGCGAGCGATGAAGGGCACAGTCACGGGTGTTCGATCTGCAATGCTCGGCGTGAGCGGCATGATCGGGAAGATCGGTGCTTTGGCGGTAATTCTCGCTTCGGGTCCGCAGGTCTTGGGGCGGGACTCATTGCTCCGCCCGGACGCTGTACTTCTTGCCTCGACCGTGCCTGAAGCGCCGCTTCAGCGCGTTCGGCCGGCCGTGACCGATCGCGGCGTCACCCTCGATGGAGCGGGAGTCCGTGGGTCGGTCTGGGGGTGGGAACTCGGGGCGGACCCGTTGGCGATCGGGCTTGATGAACGCCGAAACTTCGGCGGGGTTGACCTTGTGACAGGGCGGTACGGCTGGTCCACGGTGTCGATCGCGTTGCCCGCGAAGATGCCTTGGGCGGTTGGATTCGCGTACAGCGGGAGTTCGACGCCGACGGAAACGGCTCCAGCGGGTCCGGTGGGGCGTCACTGGTTTCAGTTGGAGCGGCCCGAACTGGTCCGCTCCTTCGTTGATGATGCATCGGAGCGGTCGGCGGGGGATGTGCTCTATCTGATCTATGGCCCTGATCGGTTCGTTGAGTTCCGTCGGAGGATGGGGGGAAGCGCGTTGTTTGTCGGCGTCAACGGCGCGGCGGGCGCCATCGTCGAGGCCAGTGATCTCAACGGTCGCCAGTTCTATGAGTACCGGGACCCCTCGGGTTTGGTCACAACGTTCTTCGGCTTTGCCGGATACAGCTTTGTGGGTGCCGATCGCGTCGCCGCCGGCGGACAGTTGTGGAAGGTGGCCGACGCCGCGGGAAACTCAGCGTTTGTCGGCCACAAGGATGACATCAAGGCCGCCGCGGAGGTGGGGCTCGACGCGCTCGGCCGCGTTGTCCGAGCGTACGACTCGAGCGGACGGCGGTTCGACTATGTCTATGCGAGCGGAGCCGGGGGCCAACTTGAGCGTGTGACGGCCTCGATGCTCGACCTCGCCGGTACGCCGACGAAGGTTGCCGAGGTGCGGTTGCGTCGCGTGGATGTGCCGGGCGGTACAGCGGAGGGCTCACTCGGTGCGATGGTCGGGATCGAGGAAGAGGAGCTCTTCGGCACGTCAACGGATTGGTCGACGGGCACGATCGTGCGGACGACGCGGTTCCGGGTGGCGGGCGATGGGTCGGGGTTGATCCGCATGGTCTTCGAGCCGGAGGTTGTTCGACGCAATGGTGTCGCGGCCATTTCCGCTGGGACAGACACCGAGTTGGCCAAGCTTGCGTCCGTGGCCCTTCTGCACGAGGCGAGCGACTTGCGGCGAGTCAGTGGCGTGGCGTTCTCCGGGCTGGCGACGAGTTTCAATGGGCTTTGGTTGCCGACGCACACCATCGCCTACAGCGCGGTCGCGTCATCGACGTTAGCGGGCAATCAGGCGGGTGGTGCCACGACGCGAGCGGTGATCGAGGAGGTGAAACGCGAGGGATCTGCGTCAACTCCTACACGGGTCATGGAGCGATACTTCGATGCGTACGGGCAGGCGCTCACGAGCGTGGAGAGAAGTCCGACCGGAACGCCCAGGTTTGTCAGTGTTGCCCGCCGCGACGCGAGCGGCTCCCTGGAACTGACGGCGAGTCCTGAAGCGGTCCAGGCCTTCGACCCGAACACGGGCGTGGCGACGCTCAAAGCAAGTGATGGCGTCATCCGAGTCATTCGCCGTGCGACGACGGCCGATGGTCCTTGGGCGGAGAGGCTTGTTCGCGGCACGACGCGTCAACTCGGAATCGGGGGATCGAGCGTAGTTTGGGAGTCGTGGCGGGCGCTGGGGTCGGCGGAGCAGACGATTGCGGACTGGCCGCTGCCCGCTCAAACGCACGTGCTCCGCCGGGTCGTGACGCAGGAACTCCGCGAGTACGTCGTCGAGACGTCCGCGTTCGACGTTCCAGGCCAGTACACATCGCGGACGTGGGCGTACTCCTGGCACCCCGGCACCCTCATCGCTTCGAAAGTCGTTGAGACGCAGCCGGTTGTACCGACATCTCAGAATGGATCGGGGATCGCGCAGCAGACGATCGCGTGGTACCGACTGGATGGCAGCATCTGGGCGCACCAGTCCGAGGGAGATCGTCTGACGGCGTGGCAGCAGGATGCGCACGGCAACATCAGCAAGACGGTCGCGGATGCATCGCCATCGCTCCCCGATCCTGATCCGATCTCGGGGCTGCCGCTCGTGCCTGCGGACGCGGTCAGCAGCGGCTCCGCCACGAACCCGGCGCTCCATCGGGTGACCACATTTGTTCGTGATGTACTCGGCCGGGAGGTGCGTCGAACGCTGCCGGATGGTCGTGTCGAGGAGATCACGCGAGCGCGTGTACCGGGTCTGGGCGGAGTGAACTCGGAACTGGTGACGATCGCCGTGCCGTTGGTCAAGTCGGGGCTGTGGTCGGGCCCGTGCGAGGTGACGGTCTTCGGGCACGGCGGCGAGATCCTGGCGGAGGGTGTCGTGACGCCGGGCGATCGGCACGAGGACGCGGGAAACGACCCGCGGGCTCCCGGCGCGATCGCGTCGAGCAACCAGCCGCCCTCCACGTGGATCAATGGCGGCTTCGCGGGCGGGGGCTATGCGGGTCTGTTCAGCGGGGCGGCTGATGGGCCGCGGTGGGTTTCGCTTTCGGAGAACTTCTACTCGGATGATCAGTCTCGGCTGGTGCAGGTGCGTGAGTGGACGCGGCTGCCGACTTCGGGAGGGACGCCGACGCATCTCAACTCGTTCATGCGGTACGACGGGCTTGGGCGACTGAAGGACGTCAGCGATCCGACGGGCACGGTTGAGTCCGTGACCTACGACATCTTCGGCCGGGTAGAGGAAACCAGAACGTCCATCCTCGCGAGTGTTCTGAGCGAGCCGACCAAGCCGCTGGGTCTGCCGATGAACTGGCAGATCAGCCCGACGGATTCGTGGACTCGATCACGGTCGATTTACGATGACGCCAACGGCGGCCGTCTTCTGCGCATCGAGCGGAATCGCACGGAGAACGCCATTGTCACCGAGTCGCTCGGGTATGACCGCTGGGGTCGGCCTGTGTCGCTCTATCGCGGCGCTCCTCCCGGGGTGATGGTGAAGCTGGACAACCTTGGCCGTGTGATCGAGTCCTCGTTGTGGGAGGGCAATCCGGTTGCGGCCGGCGGTGTCGGGCTCAAGGAACTGGCGCGGATGGAGTTCATGCGCGATCCGTTCGGCCGCGTGTTCAAGCAGCGGCAGCACCTGATCGACCCGCTGACCGGGCAGCCGACGAGCGAGTTGTGCGGCGGGGGCTGGGCGGGCCAGCCGTATCGAGACACCGATACGTGGTTCGGCAAGCACGGTAAGGTCAAGATGGTGCGCGGCGAGACGATCGAGAAGACGACGCACGATCGCATGTGCAACGTGACCGCGACGCTCACCGTCGCCAGCACGAATCCGAACCCGACCTATGCGACCGCGACGACGGTCACCTCCGAGGACCGAGTTGTTCAGGAGAACGTCTACGTCCGGAACCAGCGCAACGGCGGGCTCCGCGGCGTGATCAGTGCCGATCGGCATCCGGGCGTCGGCCAGCAGCTTGGCGGCGGGCGGCTGCTTGGTCTGTTCATCAACTACGACCCAACGGGCGAGCCGACCATCAAGGTGCCAGCGAGTTCTCCTGGCCGCATCCTCATGAAGTTCATGCGCCCGGACGAGCTGGAGCGGCCGCGGCGGATCTTCGACTTCGGCAACGCGGGCATCGAGGAGAACGGAACGACGGGCGAAATCCAGTACTGCATGGGTATCTCGTGCCCGACGATCACGACGATCAACGGTGTCGCGGCACGCGAGCAAAGGCTGGACTATGACGAGCGCGGGGCGCTCGCGGTGATCGTTGATGAGACTGACCGAGGCACGCGGCGGTGGTTCGATGATGCGGGGAAGTTGGTCAAGGAGACGAGCGGGTGGCAGCACCCACTCCCGACTCCATTGTCGTCGCCGGAGAAGTTTCCGATTCCGCCGACGCATCGTGACCCTGCGGAGTGCGTCGCGGATGATCGCTGGATCGAGTATGACGAGTTCGGGCGTACGAAGGAAGAGCGGATGTTCCGGTGGCCGGACTTGGACTGGCAGTACCTCAATCCGCAGTCTCCGGAACCTCCGGAACCCCAGATTCTCAGGAAGTGGTACAAGAACACGTTCCCCAGCAGTTTCCCGCCCGGTTACGAGAATCGGCCGAAGAACAACCGTGAACCGTACATGGAAGACATGTTCCCGCTGTGGCGGGGAATGTCTGGCCGGGTCCGCTTCCGGCTGACGGATGGGCTTGGGGCGCCGGAATTCCTCAAGTTCGCGTTGACGCCGGCGGGGCCGTTTACCGAATCAATCGAGTTCACGACCGATGTGCTCGGGCAGGTCTTGTCGCGGCGCGAGAAGCTGGGCAACGGCTGCGGCGAAGAGTACATGTCGAACTACTCGCGCGACCCGCTCGGGCGAGTCATGGAGATGAGTCGAACTCCGATGAACTGCTCCGCAGGTGATGAGCCGGCGATCCAGCGGGTTCGCTTCCGCTTCGACGCAGCGGGCGGACTCTGCGGCGTGGATCAGTGCATGGAGCCGATGAGCGGAGTCAACCCCGATGGGTGCGACTGGCAGGGTGTGCAGTTCAAGAACGACATTCCCGCCACCGGCGGTGGCTGGCGTAATACCCGGCGCTCGTCCCTCACGCTCCCTGGATCAGCGAGCAACTCGTTCGATCTGGTCGCGACCAACGGCTCGCCGATGAGCGAACCGGGCATCGACGACGCGATCGGACGCACGGGCCGGATCATTCTCAACGGTGAAGAGCGCCGAATGATCGCGGGCTATGGGTACTACGGCGTTTCGCGGCCGTCGTGGCGCGACGTGCCGGAGATCATGGCGGAGAACCCCGTTTATTCGCCGACGCGGACCTTCCCGGGAGACAATCGGATCACGCCGTGGTTCAAGCCGGGAATCCCCGGGCTGCCGTATCCGCCGAGGAGGGATCCGCGTCCGCTGGAAGTGGATTCGCCCTTCAAGCCGCTGCCGGGGAACGCAACTCCGTCACGCTCGCCCGGCATCACGAACTGGAACGAAGTCGACAACGACTGGTGGCGGCAGCGGCCGGGACCGTCGACGGTCTCGCCGAATTTTGATGTTCCGAACCCGGACGACGAGCGGTTCATCACCCCGATGTGGATGCCGGGGCCAACGCCGCCGCCGCTGAACACCCCACCCGCGAATCCGCAGGTAGGCCCGGAAGTCCACCCTTGGCACGCCAACGAACGCGGCCGCCCGATTATCTGGGTCGACTACCAATACGGCACCGGCACCGAGACCGGCAAGATCATCGGCGAGTATCAGCCGTGGGAGACCCACGACGAGATCTTGTCCTGGCTCCCCGGCGTAGCGCCGAACGTCGGCGATGACCGCCGATTCGGATACGACTGCAAGGGCGGCATCGAATGGATGAGCAGCGGGTACATGCCCGCGGCGTCGGAAACGGCGACGGCGGGTCCGCGGACGATCGCGGGAACGACGAACTGGAGTGTCTCGCAGGCTCTCGGCAGTTCGAATCAGGGAGCACCCGGGAGCCCGGTCGCCTTCGGTCAGGCCCCATCGAACCGTCTTGAGTCGTTCCTTCGCGACCCGGTGGGCAACATCCGGTCGCAGTCCGAGTTCCGGCCGCCAGCGACGCCGCCAGTGACCACCGGCGGGCAGCAGGCCCCGCCGGTCCACGACCTGTTCACGCGCGAGTACGACGGGGCCAACCGCGTCGCCGAGCAGGCTCGCAGCCGAGCGAACGATCCCAACGGCTCCGTCGGCGGTGCCGGCGGGCCGCTGCCGCCGTTGGATCCGCCGATCCACGACTCCCGCGGCAACCTCATTGACGACGGCGACCGATGGCTGTATAAGTACGATCTGCTGGGTCAGCTCGTCGAGGTCCGGGCGCGCAACGCGCCGTCTGGTCACGTCTTTGCCAAGTTCACGTACAACGCGCTGGGGTGGCGAACATCCGCGGCGTATGACCTGAACGGGAATGGGTCGGTTCTTGACGACCCCCGTGAGCTGTACACCTACGACGAGCAGTGGCGGGTCGTGGCGATTCATCGCCAAGGCCCGGCCACGACGAGCCCGCCGCCTGCGGGACAGCCTGAGGCCATTCTCGCACGCCCTCTGCCGCAGTTGTACCAACGCTTCGTGTACCACCAGGACGGCCTGCCGGCGCAGGGCGTGTCCACCGGTGTGATCGACCGCGTCGTGCTGCGTCAGCGTGACGCCGACGACAACCCCGACACCGGGCCCGACGGCCTGGAGGAGACGCTCTACTACATCCAGAACTCCCGCGGCGACGTCATGCAGGTGATCCGGCCCATCGCCGGGCCGAGCGATGAGTGGTGGAACGATGATCGCGGTGGGTACGCCGTCGAGAGCGTGCGGTACAGCCTGTACGGCGTGCCGACGGCGATCGCCTCGGCGGACATCAACCGCGACGGCGTGGTCGATGAACGCGATGTGTCGCTGTTCGTCAACGGCTGGGTCCAGGGCGAGATCGATCGTCGGCTGGATGTCAACAACAACGGCCGATTGGAGACCGGCCCGCCGAACGACCCGGCGACGGGCCTGCCGATCAGCAACTGGGATGATGATGACCTGAGTTTGTTCACGAAGGAGTTCGTGGGCCTCTACCAGTGGCGACTGGCGAACGATCCAACAACGCCAGACCCGACGACGGCCCTGTTCGACGGCACCGGCACGGACGCCGACGGCATCGCCAGAGGCAAGCTCAGCCGCGAGGACATCGACAACCGCATCGGTGCCGCGGGCATGTGGTGGGACCCGCACCTGGGCATCTACCACGTCCGCCACCGCGCGTACGACCCGCGGCTGGGGCGGTTCCTGCAGCCCGACCCGATCGGCGTGGCGGGCGGGTGGAATGTGTTCGAGTATGTGGGCGGGGATCCGGCGAACTTTGTGGATCCGATGGGTCTGTGGCCGCAATGGCTGCGGAATCTTGGGCATGAAGTCGTTGACGGCTTCGATGCGGCTCGTGACAAGTTCTCCGGCAGGGAAGCCGAGGAACTGCGACGTGACAAGGCGGCCAGCTCGAAGGCGACCGAAGCGTGCCTGAAGGAAGCCGAGCGGCTCAAGGCGCAGGGGCACCCCAACGCCGAGTGCCTCAAGGCTCAGTGCATCAAGAGGGCTGAGGCGAACAACGCCGCGTTCAATCAGGTCGAGAAGATTCAGGCGGAGTCTTGGAACAAAGTTGGCAACACCATCGAGGCGTCTGCCGTTGCTGTGACTATGCCGCTCGTCGCGGGCGGAGGCATCTGGTACAATACTGGCATAGGGATGGGTCTTGGTGGGTTGTACCGAGCCATTACGGATCGGAATGTCTCGCTAGAGGATTATGCTGACTCAGCTCTGCGAGGCGCTGCCGTTGGAGGTATGTACAGCATTGGTACATCGGCTGGAAATTCACTTGCAAATTTCATAAATCCATCTCGTAGCGTGACCATAACACGCTGGGGAGGTACTGCAGGAACGCCCGGAAGTTGGGCAATGCCTGGGCGACCAACTCTGGGAAACTATCTCGGTTCGGGCAAGTGGCAGCCGGGCTTTGGGAACAGATTTGCAGCACCCTGGAACTTTACCACGGCCAGAGTTCCAGCGAACAGACTGCTTTCCCCGACTGGCCGAGAGCCACAAGTCGTCGAGTTCTTGAAGCGCTGGTTAATTCCTCAACGCATTGTCGGTCCGTAGAACGAGATGTGGTAACTCTATGCAATCACATGTCTTGCTGGCAGTTCTTTGTCTTATCGGCGGAATCGCGTCACTGTTGATGACCTACAGTGCGGCATATCATTCAGCAAGAGGTTCCAAGTTTGTAAGTGGAATGCCACTGATGGGCGGACTGGCCCTGATCGTTGCGCTGACGGCGATTCGTCTCGAGTTTAGCATCTATTACCTTGCTATTCTTGTCATTGATCCCATCGGCCCGTATGCAGTGTACCATGTCGCGAAAGTGAGACCGAAGAACTGATACTCGTGCCATGACCGCGGTGGGTACGCCGTCGAGAGCGTGCGGTACAGCCTGTACGGCGTGCCGACGGCGATCGCCTCGGCGGACATTAACCGCGATGGCGTGGTCGATGAGCGCGATGTGTCGCTGTTTGTCAATGGGTGGGTCCAGGGCGAGATCGACCGTCGGCTGGATGTCAACAACAACGGCCGATTGGAGACCGGCCCGCCGATCGACCCGGCGAACGGCCTGCCGATCAGCAACTGGGATGATGATGATGATCTGAGTTTGTTCACGAAGGAGTTCGTCGCGCTCTATGAGTGGCGACTGAACAACGAACCGACCCCGCCAGACCCGACGACGGCCCTGTTCGACGGCACGGGCACGGACGCCGACGGGATCGCCCGCGGCAAGCTCAGCCGCGAGGACATCGACAACCGCATCGGCGCCGCGGGCATGTGGTGGGATCCGCACCTGGGGATCTACCACGTCCGCCACCGCGCGTACGACCCGCGGCTGGGGCGGTTCCTCCAGCCCGACCCGATCGGCGTGGCGGGCGGCTGGAACGTGTTCGAGTATGTGGGTGGGGATCCTGCGAACTATGTCGATCCGATGGGTCTGTGGCCGCAATGGCTGCGGAATCTTGGGCATGAAGTCGTTGACGGCTTCGATGCGGCTCGTGACAAGTTCTCCGGCAGGGAAGCCGAGGAACTGCGACGTGACAAGGCGGCCAGCTCGAAGGCGACCGAAGCGTGCCTGAAGGAAGCCGAGCGGCTCAAGGCTCAGGGGCACCCCAACGCCGAGTGCCTCAAGGCTCAGTGCATCGGCACGGCCCAGGCGAACAACGCCGCGTTCAATCAGGTCGAGAAGATCCAGGCGGACGCTTGGAATAAGGTTGGAGATACGATCGAAGACACCGCGATGACGATCGTCGGCGCACCCTTTGGCGGGGCGTCGCTCGCGCGGCAGCTCGGCATCAACGCCGCGGGATACGCGGCGATCAGTGCATCAACCGGAGGAAACGTCGGCGCGTCGGTGGCGCGAGGTCTGATCGGTGTTGGTGGCGGGGCGGCATTTGGCAAGGCGCTGCAGGTCGGTGGCAAGGGAATCGGTAGTGCCGTTGGAAAATCACTGCCGAAGCACGGGCATCATCCGATACCCAAGTTTCTGGGAGGGCATGAGAAGCAGACGCTGATTAACCTGCCTAGCAATGTGCATACAGAGTTTCACAGCGTGCTTCGGACTAATCTCATAAATGCGGGATTTGATCTGCCTATCGGTGGACGAACGGGGTCTACCCAAGCTTGGGAGAGGCTCTTTCGCTCGACTCCTGGTGCGCAGCAGCGGGCCTTTGATGCTGTTAGGCGCGCTAGCGAGCATGTTGATCGCCGGAATGGCACAAGTGCGACAAGATACTTCTGGAATAGCATTCAAAATGGTGACTATTTTGCGTGGCCATAATGCGGAGGTCGTGTGTGATGTTTGAGCTTCTGTGGTCCCCTCGCTGTAGTCGGTGCGACCCTAAGCCTACTCTGGGAAGGCCAGTCACAGACTACGGAGTTCGCTGTTGTCGGCACTGCCATCTGCGAATCGCCGGGCATAAGGTACCCGAGATCATTGAGCTATGCAATCTGCCCAAAGCAGGCAACTTGGCTTCGATCGTTCCGGGAGCTACGGTCATAGAGCGGCGAATTGCGGAAGTCATTGCTGCCGCAGCTCCAGAGCATGTTGCCCTAGGTGACCTGAGTAGGTCGGCTGGTCGACGTCACCGTGATTGGTGCCTCGCCTATCTAAGACGTGAGCTCGTTGAGAGGGGGCAAGAGAAAGCACGATTTCGGATCTGTCCCGACTGTGGGGCTGTGTTGTACTTCGCCATGGGGCCTGCCCATTTGTGTCCGGTGCCGGCCTTGGAAATTCCGATCTATCAATCAGTTGGAGGAGGCTCATTGATCATTAGAAGTGACGTTGCTGATCTGGTCCGACCATTGGTTAAGCCTCCATCCGAACTCACGCCGCTTTTAGTAATCTGCCCTTCACTCGATGGACTTGAGCTACCTACTCCGCCAGACGGTGTAATGGCGTGGGATTGGTAGCCGGTCGAACGTCGGATGACCTCAGCGGACATCAACCGCGACGGCGTGGTCGATGAGCGCGATGTGTCGCTGTTCGTCAACGGCTGGGTGCAGGGCGAGATCGACCGTCGGCTGGATGTCAACAACAACGGCCGATTGGAGACCGGCCCGCCGAACGACCCGGCGACGGGCCTGCCGATCAGCAACTGGGATGATGATGACCTGAGTTTGTTCACGAAGGAGTTCGTGGGCCTCTACCAGTGGCGACTGGCGAACGATCCAACAACGCCAGACCCGACGACGGCCCTGTTCGACG
>Ga0209985_10000043_pt1 | contig 141640 bp, 147 predicted proteins | sample NOAtaG_FD_187305 | JGI IMG/M metagenome (GOLD analysis project Ga0209985, IMG submission 187305) | Freshwater lake microbial communities from Lake Erie, under a cyanobacterial bloom - NOAA_Erie_Diel6S_1000h metaG (SPAdes) (version 2) | ecosystem: Environmental > Aquatic > Freshwater > Lake ... | reverse complement strand
TACGACGGCACCATCGTGACGCCCCGGTCCCGTGCGGCTGTCACGGCCCTGCGCCTCGCCCATGCCCGCCGCTATCTGGAGGCCATCGCATGATCTGGCCCTTCAAGCGCGAGACCCGCAACGCGGCGACGATCGCCAGTTCCGACCCCTATCTGGCCGAATGGTTCAGCCTTCGCGGTCAGGGGCCGAGCGCGGTGAACCCCGAGACCCTGCTGAGCAACAGCGCCGTGGCCGTCCGATGCGTCAACATCCGGTCGGAAATGCTGGCGAGCGTCGGCCTGTTCCTGCTGCGCCGGTCTGCCGATGGCGGCCGGGCGCGAGCTGACGATCTGGCGCTCTACGGCGTGCTGCACGACCTGGCCAACCCGCAAATGACGGCATTTGAAGCCCGCGAGTTCCTGATCCGCTCGCTGGACCTGACCGGCAACGCCTATGCCCGGCTGGAGCGCGACGGTCGCGGTCAGGTGACGGCGATCTATCCGCTCCCCCCTGCTGACGTGGTGGTCGAAACTCTGCCGTCCGGTCGCTTGCGCTACCGCGTGTCGCAACGCTCCGGCGGGACGTTTGTCCTGCTACAGGATGAGGCCCTTCACATCCGCGGCCCGTCCCGAGACGGCGTTATGGGCCTGTCGGCTATTCAATATGGACGGCAGGCGATGGCCCTGCGGGTCGCGCAATCGGAGACGGCCAAGGCGCTAGTGGACAACGGCCTGCGCCCCTCCGGCGTCATGAGCTACGCCGAGCGCCTGACCGGCGACGCGCGGGCGAAGGTGCGCGAGTCCGTGCGGGAGCGGCTGCAAGGGTCGGCCAATGCTGGCCAGCTCATCATCATGGACGGCGGGGCCAAATACAGCCCCTTGGCATGGTCGGCCGAGGACGCCGAGTTCCTGGCCAGTCAAAAGCTGTCCAACGAGGACGTGGCCCGCCTGTTCGGGGTTCCGCCGACGAGCGTCGGCATCACGGACAAGGCGACGTATAGCAACACCGAACAGGAGGCCCGCGCGCTGGTGGCCAACTGTCTGGGGCCGCTGGCCGCGCGGGTTGAAACCGCCATGATCCGCTGTCTGCTGACGCCGGAGGCGCGCCGCACCCTCTACATCGAACACGACCTCGCCGCCCTGCTGCGAGGCGACGTTCGCGCCCGGTTCGAGGCTTACCGGATCGGCCGGGAGATCGGCGCGCTGTCGCCGAACGACATTCGACGCCGGGAGAACGACACGCCTATCCCCGGCGGCGACACCTATCACCAACCCGCCAACTGGATTCCGCTGGGCAGCTCGCCGGAGGTGGCCAATGCCTGATCCGATCCTCACGCTCGCCGAGACAAAGGAGTTCCTGCGAGTGCTGCACAACGAGGATGACACCCTTATCACGGGGCTGATCCTGACCGCGACGGAAACCGCCCTCGCCCATGCCGACGGCCTGGCCGAAACCGACGCTATCCCGGAAAGCGTCCGGACCTCGGCCCTGCTGCACGTCTGCCGCCTCTACGACGACCGCCACAGCGAGGCCCCGCCCGCTGCTGCGGCGACGCTGGCCAACCGCTACCGGGACTGGAGCGTCTGATGGCTTCGCGTGTCGTCAAGGCCAACGAGCTGAAGCGGGTTCTGGACGTGCTGGAGAAGCGCGGCGTGATCCCGACGACCTTTGATCTGTTGCCCGGCGGTGCGGTGCGCCTGCACCGTGTCCCGCCAGCGGCGAACGACACGACTGATCTGGATAGGGAGCGAGCGGAATGGGACGCGGCCTTAGAATGATCGGCTTCCCGCACGCGAGCGCGTTCAGGGACCGGCACGGCAAGGTGCGGTATCGGTTCCGCAAGAAGGGCTTGCCGACCGTGTATCTCCCCGGCGTGCCCGGCTCGCTGGAGTTCGCCGCCGCTTATGAAGCTGCGGCATCGGGGGCCAAGCCGCTGGCGATCGGCCAAGGCCGCACGAAGCCCGGCACGATCAACGCCCTCGCGGTGGCCGCATTTGAATCGGCCGACTGGTCTGCGCTGGCCGAAAGCACACAGCGCAACTATCGCGGCGTCATGGAACGGCTGCGCCGGGACCACGGCGACAAGACCGTCCGGAGCCTCACGCCTGAAATCGTCCTGAGGCTGCGTGACCGCATCCCCGGCCAAGCCGCCCGCAACAACTTCATCAAGGCGCTGCGGTGGTTCCTCGCCTTCGCCGTGGCGCGTGGCTGGCGTCAGGACAATCCGGCGTCGGCGGTGGTCAAGATCAAGTATAGGACCGAGGGCTATCACACCTGGACCGAGGCTGAGGTGGCCGCGTTCGAAAAGCGGTGGCCGGTCGGGACAAAGCAACGGCTCGCCATGGATCTGCTGCTCTACACCGGCCAGCGGTCAAAGGACGTGCGCCTTATGGGGCGCCAGTCCCTGACCGGCGACGGGATCAGGGTCCGGCAGTCAAAGACCGGGACCGAGCTGACAATCCCGCTGCACCCGCGCCTCGCCGCGTCGCTGGCCACGGTTCCGGGGGATCAGATGTTGTTCCTGCCGACGCAATACGGACCGGCCTACACGGCCACCGGCTTCTACAACTGGATCAAGGCCGCGTGTCGGGAGGCGGGCGTTGCCGAGTGCTCGCCGCACGGCCTTCGCAAGTGCATCGCCACCCGCATGGCCGACGCCGGGTGCACACACTCGGAGATCATGGCCGTGACCGGCCACAAGAACCCCAAAGAGGTGGAAACCTACATCCGCGCCCGCGATCAAAGACGCTTGGCGTCCTCGGCCATGGCCAAGATCGGCACGGATGCGGAACGAGATTTGGCTAACCTTCCTAACAGGTTAGCCAAATGACCCTGCAACCCATTGAAAGGATTTAGGAGAATGTCCCGCGTGGCAGTCCCTAGGGGAATCGAACCCCTCTTTTCAGGTTGAAAACCTGACGTCCTAACCGATAGACGAAGGGACCACGGCGCGGGAGCGGGCGATATAGCCGCCGATCCCGAAGGGCGCAAGCGGCAATCTTCGAGCCATTTTCGAGCGCTGGTTGATGAGCCCGACGCCCCGCGAAGTCAGGCCCGGCGGGGATCGTGGACGTCCTCGATCTCCAGCTGGACGCCGCGTCGACCATTCCAGTCGTCAGGCTTCAGGCGCCCCGCAACGGCGAGGCCGCCGGCCCCGGACAGCAGGGCTTCGCCGCCCGGCTGATCAGCCAGTCGCCAGCCGACGGCGCGCAGGGCGCTGCCGTCCGGCGCGGTCAGGCGGCAGCGTACGTGGCCGCCATTCATCAACGCCGGATCGCGCGCCGTGACCCCGCTGAAGGCGAACAGCGGCTCCGGATTGCCGGGCCCGAACGGCTGCATGGCGTTGAAACTGTCGAGCAGCGCGCGCGTCGCCGCCGCTGGTTCGACCAGCACATCGATGTCAACCGTATCGGCCTGCCGCGCCTCGGCCTGCTGACCGGCGAGACGAGCGTCGAGGAAGGCCTCCAGCGCCGGCAGGGCGTCCAGCGCCGCCGTGAGGCCACAGGCCATGGCGTGCCCGCCGCCGGCCAGAAGCAAGCCGGCCTCCCAGGCTGCCTGCACCGCCCCGCCGAGATTCACCCCGGACTGGGAGCGACCGGAGCCCCTGGCCACGCCCGCCACCGGATCGACGCCCGCCACAATCACCGGCTTGCGCCAGCGCTCGCGCAGGCGCCCGGCCACGACCCCGACCACGCCGGCATGCCAGCCCTCCCCGGCCACCAGGATCACCGAGCGTCTGTCGACACCACCGCGCGCCTCGACCTGGGCCATCGCCGCGTCGGCCACGGCAGCCTCGACCTCGCGCCGCTCGCGGTTGAGCTGGTCGAGCTGCTGCGCCAGCGCCGCAGCCTCGGCCGGGTCGTCGGTCGAGAGCAGCCGCGCGCCCAGATCAGCCCGGCCGATGCGCCCGGCCGCATTGATGCGTGGCCCCAGAGCAAAGCCGACATGGCTGGCAGCCACCGTATCTGGCAGGCCGCCGGCCACCTCCATCAGCGCCTTCAGACCCGGCGTTCGCCACTGGCCCAGCATGCCCAGGCCCAGTCGCGTCAGCGTCCGGTTGAAACCTGTCAGGGCGGTGACGTCGCAGATCGCCCCCAGTGCCGCGAGGTCCAGCCACTTGCGCAGGTCCGGCTCGGGCCGGTCGGCGAACAGGCCTCGGCGGCGGCCTTCGCGGTTCAGCGCGGCGAGCAGGACGAACACGACCCCGGCCGCTGCGAGGTTGCCCTGCCCCGAACCGCAGCCCGGCCGGTTGGGATTAACCACGGCGGCGCAGGCCGGCGGGTCCTCTCGCATCAGATGATGGTCGATCACCACGACCTTGATCCCGATGGCAGCGGCATGGGCCACGGCGGCATTGGCGGCGGCACCGCAGTCGACGGTAATGACTAGCTCGGCCCCCGCCGCCTTGAGCCGGTCGAAGGCCGGAACGCTCGGGCCATAGCCCTCGGTCAGACGGTCGGGCACATAGACCGGCACCTCCCGACCCAAGGCCCGGAACCAGCGTACCAGAAGGGCCGCGCTGGCGGCACCGTCGACGTCATAGTCGGCGAACAGATGGATGCTGGCCCCGGTCGCGTGGGCGTCCAGGATCGCAGCCGCCGCCGCATCCATGTCGAGGAAGCTCGACGGATCGGGGAACGACTCCCGCAGGGTCGGCGACAAGAAGGCCACGGCCCCCGCGGCCGCCACGCCCCGGGCCGCCAGCACGCGGGCGAGGGGCTCGGACAGGCCGTGTCCCTGCACCAGCGCGCGCACCTCGGCGGGATCCGGGTCCCGCCGTCGCCAGGCCCGGCCGCTCAGCGACCGCTCGACCCCTAGAAAGGCCGCATCCGGACGTGGCGGAGCTCCGTCAGCCATGGCCTCAGACCGGCCGCGTCATGTGGATGCGCCGAACCGTCCGGCTGGCAGAATCCATGACCAGAGTGTGGGTAGTGATAAGTCCGCGCTCGACCCGCACTCCATCCAGCATGGCACCCTTGGTCACACCGGTCGCCGCAAAGACGGCGTCCTTCGACACCAGCTCATGCAGGTCGTACTTGCGCTGGAAGTCGGTGACGCCGGTGCGCTCGGCCCGGGCCCGCTCATCGTCGTTACGGAAGACCAGCCGCCCCTGGAACTGGCCGCCGACGCACTTGAGCGCCGCACAGGCCAGAACGCCCTCGGGTGCCCCACCCTGGCCGAGGTAGATGTCGATGCCGGTCTCCGGCTCGGCCGTATGGATCACGCCGGCGACGTCGCCATCGGTGATCAGGACGATGCGACAGCCGACCTGGCGCAGGGCCGCGATCAGCTCGACGTGGCGCGGCCGGTCCATGACGCAGGCCGTGATGCGGTCCGGGCTGACGCCCTTCGCCCTGGCGAGGGCACCGATGTTGTCCTGCGGCGCGGCGTCCAGATCAACGATGCCGGCCTCATAGCCCGGGCCGACAGCGATCTTGTCCATGTAGGTATCGGGCGCGTGCAAGAGCCCGCCGCTCGGCGACATGGCCAGCACCGCGAGCGCGTTGGCCATGGCCTTGGCCGTCAGGGTCGTCCCCTCGAGCGGATCCAGCGCGACGTCGATGGCCGGACCGGTGCCCGTGCCAACCTTCTCGCCGATGTAGAGCATCGGTGCCTCGTCGCGCTCGCCTTCGCCGATGACGACCTTGCCGTCGATGGGCAGGGCGTTCAGCGCCGTGCGCATGGCGTCGACGGCAACCTGGTCGGCGGCCTTCTCGTCGCCGCGCCCGATCTGGGGATAGGCGGCGATGGCGGCGAGTTCGGTGACGAGGGCCGCATCTGCGGCCAGAGCGGTGAAAAGGGCCGGATCGGCCATGGCGGTCTCCTGGGATGCCGACAGTTCTGGCGACTGCGCGGTTTGAGGGTCGTGGCCCGTCAGGGCTGCCGTGGGCGGGAAATCGGGGGGGGCGCGCGACCGCGCTCACGCAAGCTCTCGGCGAAGACCTCGAGACTTTCGGCGGTCTCCTGCGTGACCGCCGCCGCGCCTGTCGCATCGACCCTGCTACGCGTGACAGCAGCGAAGGCGTCGGGATCCGACAGGGTCCAGTCGATCGCAGCGGCGTCGCGAGCCAGGGCGGTCCGGCCGGCGTCGAGACGGGTTCCCGCGACAGCCAAGGTCGCGTCCGCCGGCAGGGGTGCCGGAACCCCGGGGAAGTCGCGCCAGCGCGGGTAGGTTCGGTTGGCCTCGACGATCCCGCTCACACGGGCGTCCGGTGCCGAAGCAGCATCGCCCGGCCGGCTGGCACAGGCGGCGACACTCGCGGCGGCGGCGATGGCGGTGACAAGGATTTTTGCGACACGGGCGTTCATCTCGGGTCCGGTCATATGCCATGATCGTCACGGCAGAAAGGGCGGGTGCGACCGCCTTCGACGGAGGACGTCATGGCCAGAACGCCGAAGCCCCCTTCCAGCACCCCCCCGGGGCCCGCCCGAAGCGGGCGCAAGCCCGGCCGGCCGACCTCGACCCGGCGCGCCGCGGTGCCCGAAACGGCGCTCGCCGACGTTCCGGAAGAGACTCCCCGCGCCCCGCGCAAGTCGGGGCGCCCGACCTCCGTAAAGCGTCGTGCGACGCCGCAACACGCGCAGCCGGCCGAATCGGCGGGAGCGCGCCCCGAAGCCGCGCCGGATGCGGCACCCGAGCCGTCGGAGGGCGCGCCGTTCGACCTGCTCGGCACCGAGCAACGCCGCCTTATCGAGACCCTGTCGCTGAATCTGGCCAGGGCCGCCATGACCGCCCAAGGTGCCCTCGCCGGTGCCGCCATGACCAGCGGGGAGCGCGGCAGCCTGTCACCGGACCCGTTCAACGCCGCCCCCGCCATGACCGCCGTCATGTCCAGTCTGGCGGCACGGCCAGAGCGCCTGTTCCAGGCCCAGGCCGACCTGTTCAACCGGTACATGGACCTTTGGGCCTCGGCCGCACGCCGCGCCGCCGGCGAGACGCCGCAACCCGGCCCCACCGACAAGCGCTTCAAGGATCCCGCCTGGAGCGAGACACCGCTGTTCGATGTGATGCGCCAGTCCTACCTGATAACGGCAGACTGGATGAACGGCCTCGTCGCCCAGGCCGAGGACGTCGATCCTCTCGTGCGACGACGCGCCGAATTCTTCGTCAAGCTGCTGACCGACGCCCTGTCGCCAGCCAACTTCCTCGCTTCCAACCCCGCCGCTCTCAAGACCCTGATGGAGAGCGGCGGCGAGAGCCTCGTGCGTGGCATGGAGAACTTCGCCGCCGATCTGGAGCGCGGCGGAGGCCGGCTGAAGATCAGCCAGGCCGACTACGGACGCTTTGAGGTCGGCCGCAACGTGGCCACCGCCCCGGGGCAGGTGGTATGGCGTGACGAGCTGTTCGAGCTGATCCAGTTTGACGCGGCCAGCGACACCCAGTTCGCTCTGCCGCTGCTGATCTTCCCGCCCTGGATCAACAAGTACTACATCCTGGACCTGCAGCCGGACAACTCGATGATCCGCTGGCTGTCGGCCCGCGGCTTCACCGTCTTCGTCTGCTCGTGGGTCAATCCGGATACGGACAAGGCCGACTTCGGCTTCGCGGAGTATCTGCACAAGGGCGTCTACCGCGCGGTCGAAAAGGTACTGGAGCAGACTGGCAGCGACCGGCTGAACGCTGTCGGCTACTGCATAGGCGGAACGCTGCTGGGGGCCGCGCTGGCCCATATGGCCGCTCATGGCGACCGCCGCATCAGCGCCGCGACCTTCTTCGCAGCCCAGCATGACTTCGCCGAAGCCGGTGACTTGCGGCTGTTCACCGACCAACACTGGCTGGCCGAGATCGAGCGCCAGATGGATGCGGCGGGCGGGGTCCTGCCCGGCGCAGCCATGGCCGACACTTTCAATGCCCTGCGCGCCAACGATCTCGTCTGGTCGTTCTTCGTCTCCAACTATCTGATGGGCAAGTCGCCGCCGGCCTTTGACCTGCTGTTCTGGAACGCCGACCAGACGCGGATGCCGAAGCGGCTGCACCTTGAGTACCTGCGCAACCTCTACGGCGGCAACGCCCTGTCGCAGGGCGAGTTCGAGATCAACGGAGAGCGCATCGACCTGACCCAGGTTCGCATCCCGCTCTACTTCCAGGCCAGTCGCGAGGACCACATCGCGCCGATGGGCTCGGTCTATCGCTCGGCCCGCGCCTTCCCGAACGCCGAGGTGACCCTGACCCTGGCCGGCTCCGGTCACATCGCCGGGGTGATCAATCCGCCGTCGGCACAGAAGTACCAGCACTGGGTCAATCCCGCCCTGCCCGACAGCCTAGACGCCTGGCGCGCCGGTGCGATCGAGCATCCCGGTAGCTGGTGGCCACACTGGGCCGACTGGCTGGCAGCCCGCTCGGGCGCGCAGGTCCCCGCCCGGGACCCGTCGGCCGGGCCTCTTTCACCGCTCGAGCCCGCTCCCGGGAGTTATGTGAAAGTGAAGTCTTGAAACGTCTCGATGCCAACCAGCTGCTGGCCTTGTCCACCGGCCTCGCCCTGATCGTTCTCGTGCTCGCGGCGGCGATCAACGCTCCAGAGGGCAAGCCCCTGCGCTACCCCGTCCTCGGCGTCGTCTGTTCGGTAGCCTATGTCGTGCTGAGCGCCTTCTGGACCCGGCGCACCGGGGTCCGCCGGCCGCCCATGATCCATCCGGACACCCCGGGCGCGGCCGTCTGGTCCAGCCTGTTTCCGCTCGGCATCCTGATCGCCGCCGCCGTGCCCTTCCTGTTTCCCGGCCTCGACTTCGGCCTGCTCGTGATCATCGGTGCCATCTTCTTCGGGGTGACGATGGAGAGCGCCATCAAGGTGGCGCGGATGGGGGGCAGGTAACGACGCTCATGCAGGACGGAAGGTCAGGGCGAGGCCGTTGTTGCAATAGCGCAGGCCGGTCGGGCGCGGGCCGTCGTTGAAGACGTGGCCCTGGTGCCCGAGGCAGCGGGCGCAGTGATATTCGCGGCGCGGGATGCCGATCAGGTAGTCGATCTTGGTCCCGATGTTGGCCTCCATGACCCGCCAGAAGCTGGGCCAGCCGGTGCCGCTGTCGTACTTCCAGTCCCAGCGGAACAGCGGCAGCTCGCAGCCGCGACAGACGTAGGTCCCGCGCCGTGTCTCGTCGTTGAGCGGCGAGCTGTAGGGCCGTTCGGTGGCCTCGTGGCGCAGCACACGCCAGGCCGGATCGCCCAGCCGGCGGCGCCACTCGGCGTCGGAGATACGTCGGAACGGGTCGGCGGCGAAGCGCGCGGTATTCGCGTCCGCCGACTGGGGCCCGCAGGCGGCGACAGTCAGGGCGGCGGAGCCAAGGATCAGGCGGCGACGATCGAGCATGGGCATGTCTCCATCTACGGCGCGGACCCCGCCGCGGTTTCAGCCGATCTTGCCGGCGGCGCGCGCCAGCCGGTCGTTGATCGCCTCACCCAGTCCCGACTCGGGCACCGGGGCCACCGCAATCCCGGAAGGCGCGACGGCGTCGGCCCGGCGCAACAGACGGAACAAGTTGGCAGCGGCCTCGCGCAAGTCGCCCGTGGGGCTGAGGCTCCAGCCGGCGTCGCCGACACCCGGCCCGAAGCCGAGAAACAGCTCGCCGTCGCGCGCGCCGGTCGCGTTCAGCCGGATCGGTGCATCGGGGGCATAGTGCCGCGCCAGTCGGCCTGGCGAGCGGTGCGCTTCCCCCACCTCGGCCAGTGGACCGACGATGGCCGCCAGTTCCGCGCGGGTCACCGCGCCGGGCCGCAGCAGGGCGACGCAGCCGTCCAGCACAGAGACCACGGCGCTCTCCACGCCGACAGCGCAGGGACCGCCGTCCAGCGCCGCGCCAACCGCAGAACCGGTCTCGGCCATGGCGTCCTCGAAGGTGGTGGGGCTGGGCCGACCCGAGCGGTTGGCCGAGGGCGCGACGACCGCCCCGCCGAACGACGCCAGAAGTTCTCGGGCCAAACCATGCCCCGGGACGCGGACAGCCACCGTCTCAAGCCCGGCGCGGGCGAGGTCGCACGCGCCATCGGGGCGCGCCGGCAGCACAAGGGTCAGCGGGCCAGGCCAGAAGGCCTCGGCGAGGCGGCGCGCGCGCGCGTCGAACACCGCCACCCGCTCGGCGGCTGTAGCGTCGGCGACGTGGGCGATCAGCGGATTGAAACGCGGGCGGGCCTTGGCCTCGAAGATGCGCGCCACGGCCTCGGGCCGCGCGGCGTCTGCGGCAAGGCCGTAGACGGTCTCGGTCGGCAGCAGCACCAGCTCGCCCCGCCGCAGTGTGGCGACCGCCTCCGCCACGTTCGAAGCGCGGCGACCGAAGCGGGTCTCGTCGGTGTCGGCGTTTCGGCCAGCCATGTCCGATCCGGTCAGCACGGCGCTCCGGGCGCGCCGCAGGGCCCCCGGCATCTGCACCCCGGCCCGCCCCGTTGGCAAGGGCGGGCCCTGGATCAGGCGTCTTCCAGCATCAACACTCCGGGTGCCGCCTTCAGCGCCCCGCGCAGGGCCCCGTCCAGCCTGTACCGCCCTGGCAGCCTGAGCTCGACCTCGCGCCGCCCGTCCAGCGAGGCCACCAGCGAAACCGTCCCGCCCTTGGCCTCGGCCTTCGCCCGCTCCAGCCGGGCGCGGATCGAGTCCGGGTCGGTCCCGCGCGCCGAGACATGTACCCGCAGGCTGGCACCCGTGTCGTCGAGCACCGTATCCATGCAGCTGACATCGTCGCCGAAGAACCTAACCTCACCGTCGGCCGCCTTGGCCCGCACCTTGACCAGCACCGACGCTCCCGGCTCCAGCAGGTCGCGGCAGCGGCGCAGGGCGTCCGGGGTGAACAGGCACTCGAACTCGCCCGTCGGGTCGGAGAAGGCGACAAAGGCGAACTTTTCGCCGGAGCGGGCGCTGGTGCGCTCCTGCTTGCGGCGGATCACCCCGGCCATCTGGAAGGCTTCATGACCCTGCTCGGCCCGGCTCACGGCCTCGGCGACGAACGTCACTCGCTTGCGCCGCAGCTGGCTCTCAAGGTCCTCGAGCGGGTGCCCCGACAGGTAGAATCCGACCGCCGAAAGCTCCTCGTCCAGCCGCTCCGGCCCGACCCAGGGCTCGACCGGCTTGAGTCGCGGCCGCGCCGCATGGGCCTGGTCAGCGCCGAAAAGGCTGACCTGGGACGAGGCCCGCTCGGCCGCCACGCTTTGGCAATAGGCCATCAGCACATCGGCCTGCTCGACCAGCTGGCGGCGGTTGGAATGGATCGAGTCGAAGGCCCCGGCCCGGGCCAGGTTCTCCAGCGCCCGCTTGTTGACCGCGCGCGGATCGACCCGCTCGAGGAAGTCGAAGATGTCGGCGAACGGCCCGCCGGTCTGGCGCACCTCGACCACATGGCGCATCGCCTCCAGCCCGACGTTGCGGATGGCGCCGAGCGCGTAGAGCACCGCCCCCTCGCCCGCCTCGTCGTAGGCGACGTCAAAGTCGGCCGAGGCGCGGTTGACGTCGGGCGCAATGACCTTGACCCCGAACCGCCGGGCGTCCTGGTAGAACACCGCCAGCTTGTCGGTGTTGGACAGGTCGAGGCTCATGGACGCCGCCATGAACTCGACCGGATGATTGGCCTTGAGCCAGCCGGTCTGGAAGCTGATCAACGCATAGGCCGCGGCGTGGGACTTGTTGAAGCCGTAACCGGCGAACTTGGCCACCAGGTCGAAGATGCCGCCGGACTGAGCCTCCGGCACGCCCTTTTCCGACGCCCCCTTGATGAAGCGGGCGCGCTGGACGTCCATCTCCTCCTTCTTCTTCTTGCCCATCGCCCGGCGCAGCAGGTCGGCTTCGCCGAGGCTGTAGCCGGCCAGGATCCGGGCGATCTGCATCACCTGCTCCTGGTAGATGATGACGCCGTAGGTCTCCTTCAGCACCTCGGTCAGGGAGGGGTGCAGATAGTCGATCTCCGCCCGGCCGAACTTCCGGTCGATGTAGGTGTCGATCATCTCCATCGGCCCGGGCCGGTAGAGCGAGATCAGGGCGGTGATCTCCTCGATCGAGCCGCAGCGCATCTTGCGCAGGGTGTCGCGCATGCCCTGGGATTCCAGCTGGAACACCCCGACGGTCTGGCCCGAGGCCATCAGCTCATAGGTGCGTGGATCGTCCAGCGGCAGGCCGTTCCAGTCCGGCGCCAGCCCGCGCCGCTCCAGATAGGCGCGGGCGCGCTCCAGCACGGTGAGCGTCTTCAGGCCGAGGAAGTCGAACTTCACCAGCCCGGCCGGCTCGACCCACTTCATGTTGAACTGGGTGGCCGGCAGCTCCGAGCGCGGGTCCTTGTAGAGCGGGCACAGCTCGACCAGCGGCCGGTCGCCGATCACCACCCCGGCGGCGTGAGTCGAGGCGTTGCGGTACAGCCCCTCCAGCTCCAGCGCCGTGGACAGCAGGTGCGCCACCGCCGGCTCGGCGTCGCGCGCCTCCTTCAGGCGCGGCTCGAGGTCGATGGCCTGGGCCAGGGTCACCGGATTGGCGGGGTTGGCCGGCACCATCTTGGCCAGCCGGTCGACCTGGCCCAGCGGCATCTGCAGCACCCGGCCGACGTCCCGCAGCACGGCGCGCGCCTGCAGGGTGCCGAAGGTGATGATCTGCGCCACCCGGTCCCGGCCGTAGCGCTGTTGCACATAGGCGATCACCTCCTCGCGGCGCTCCTGGCAGAAGTCGACGTCGAAGTCGGGCATCGACACCCGCTCCGGATTGAGGAAGCGCTCGAACAGCAGGCCGAAGCGCAGCGGGTCAAGGTCGGTGATGGTCAGGGCCCAGGCCACCAGCGAGCCGGCCCCGGAGCCCCGCCCCGGCCCCACCGGGATGCCGTTCAGCTTGGCCCATTTGATGAAGTCCGACACGATCAGGAAGTAGCCCGGGAACCCCATCTGCTGGATGATCCCGACCTCCCATTCGAGGCGCTCGACATAGGTCTCCGCCGGAGCCACCGGCTCGACCTGGGTCAGGCGCGCCTTCAGCCCCTCGCGGGCCTGGTGCAGCAGCTCCTCGCCCTCAGTCCGCCCCGCGCCGGTGTCGAAGCGCGGCAGGATCGGCTGGCGCGTCTCGACCATGAAGGCCGTGCGCCGGGCGATCTCCAGCGTCGAGTCGCAGGCCTCGGGCAGGTCGGCGAACAGCCGGCGCATGGCGGCGGCGTCCTTGAACCAGTGCTGGTCGGTGATACGCCGCCGCTCATCCTGGCCGGTGAAGGCGCCGTCGGCGATGCACAGCAGGGCGTCGTGGCTCTTGGCCTGCTCCGGCTTCGCATAGTGGACGTCATTGGTGGCCACCAGCGGCGCGTCGCGGTCATAGGCGAAGGCCACCAGCCCGGCCTCGACGGCAGCCTCCTCGGGCCGGCCGTGGCGCTGCAGCTCGACATAGAAGCGGTCGCCGAAGGCCGACTGCATGGCCTCCAGCGCCGCCCGGGCCTCGTCGCCGCGGCCTTGCGCGAACAGGGGATCGACCGGGCCGTCCGGCCCGCCGGACAGCAGAATCAGCCCCTCCGCATGTGCCGCGACCTGGTCCCAGGCCACGCCCGGCTCGCCGGTCTCGTCGGCGGCCGTATAGGCGGCAGTCGACAGGGCCGAGAGGTTGAGCCAGCCGGTCTCGTCCTGCACCACCAGGCAGATGGTCGGCATGCGCGCCCAGCGCGCCTCGATCCGCCCGCCGATGCCGGTCACCGGCAGGGCGCAGGCGATCACCGGCTGCACCCCGGCGTCGCGCGCCGCCTGGCTGAACTCCAGCGCCCCGCACAGGTTGGCCCGGTCGGCCACGCCCACCGCCGGCATGCCATGGTCGGCCGCCAGCCGGCCGATCTTGCCGGCCTTGAAGGCGCCTTCCAGCAGCGAATAGGCGCTGCGCACCCGTAAGTGGACGAAACCCTCGGCCATGCTGCTCTTCAATCCCGCCCGGCGACAGGCCGGCCGCTCACCCTATCGCGCGCCACCGATTCGCGGGCCAGCGGCGGGGGACACGGAGCTGTGGACAGGGGGAAGTCGGTAGCTTGTAGGGGTAGGCGGTAGGGGCGGATGCGCCCTCGCTCAGCGACTCCCTCCCCCTCGATGGGGGAGGGTCGGGGTGGGGGTGGGAGCACGGATGCTGCCGGACCAGGCGCACGCGGCGCTCCGGCCGTCCTTCGGGGACCAACGGTCCCGCCTCCCGCGCCACATCCGGCGCCGTCGCAGCCCCACCCCATCCCCTGCCCCTTCCCCATCGAGGGGAAGGGGAAAGCGGATCGCCTCAGGCCGCCGTGGCCAGCAGGGCCGCGTGCCACACCATCCAGACGAAGCCCCCGCAGGAGGCCAGCGACATCAGATCCCGAGCCCAGCGACGCATTCCAACCTCCCGGCGCTTGTTCCGGGAATGTTCTATGTTCTTCTTTGGTTCTCGTCAAGCCTCACTTCACAGCACGAGCGGGAGGACGAAGTTCAGCAGAATGAGGAAGGCTACGATGCCAGTTCCTAGTAGCAGCTTGATCCCCTCACGCCGTCGGAACGCTCGGATATTCGCCTCCGCAATCGCGAACTGGTGGGCAGCCAATCGGGCGCTTTCTCGCGCGGCATGCTCTCGGGCGGCCCTCTCCCGCAGCTCATCGCGCTTGGCTAGGGCCCACATCCCAGCGCCGGCGACGACAAACGGGCCAATGACCCAGCCAATCGGGCCGGTACCAGCCATCGCAGCGCCGGTAGCGAGCATGACCTTCGCCACGCTGCCGCCGACAAGGAATCCGACCAAGCTCGTCCCGCCAAGGACAATGTCGAGACTATCCGGCTCCACCGCCTGCGGGTTGACAGCGACAGCCTCGCCCCGCGCAGCCGCGTTACGCTGCTTTCGCACCTCAAGAAATAGCCTTGCATAGTAGAGCCAGCCGACGCCAGCGCACAGAATGCCGACCATCACGGCGTCGACGGCCCACCCGGGGAGGTCGCTCATGATCCCCAGTTGCCCCGCGGCTTCTTCAATGGCTCTGCGGTAAAGATCGACAGGGCTGAGTAGAAAGCTTTGGAGGCTCAGCAGATCGCTCAACCCACTGATGATCGCCAACGGCGCGGTGATCAGTGTCCAGCCGACGACACCGACGCTGATGATCAACCAAACAGCATGGCCAAGTCGCGACACCAGAACCCCCGCCCCTGCGCCGAACGATGGTCGGCGGACTCTCGGTACAGGTCAACGCTGCAGGCTCCAGCGCACGGCGGATTGGGCATGTATGTTGCCCAGCGGCACCAACCGAGGGGACCCTGATCAGTAAGCCCGCCCCTCCGCCGGGCGTTCCTCCAGGTGACCGTCACGCAGGGCGAACACCCGGTCCATGTGGCCGGCCAGCTCCATGTTGTGGGTGGCGATCAGGGCGGCGACGCCGGTCTCGCGCACGGCGGCCTGCAGGGCCTCGAAGACCGTCTGGCTGGTGGCCGGGTCGAGGTTGCCGGTCGGCTCGTCGGCCAGCAGCAGGCGCGGGCGGTTGGCCAGGGCCCGGGCCAGGGCGACGCGCTGTTGCTCGCCGCCGGACATCTGGGCCGGCTGGTGCAGGGCCCGGTCCTTCAGCCCCAGCGTCTCCAGCAGGGCCTCGGCGCGGGCCTGGGCCTCGCGGGCGGGCACGCCGCCGATGCGCATCGGCAGGGCCACGTTATCGCGGGCGTCGAACTCGGGCAGCAGATGGTGGAACTGGTAGACGAAGCCGATCTTGCCCAGGCGCAGCCGGGTGCGGGCGCGCTCGTCGAGGCTCCCGACCGCCTCGCCCTCGATCAGGATCTCGCCCGAGGTCGGCCGCTCCAGCAGGCCGGCGGCGTGCAGCAGGGACGACTTGCCCGAGCCCGAGGGGCCGATCAGGCCGACGATCTCGCCGGGAAAGATGTCGAGGTCGACCCCCTTCAGCACGGTCAGCCCGCCGCGGGCGGTCGGATAGGTGCGGGTGACGCCGCGCAGCGACAGGACGGGGGCGCGATCACTCATAGCGAAGGGCCTCCACCGGATCGAGGCGGCTGGCCCGCCACGACGGCGGCAGGCTGGCGACGCAGGACATCAGCAGCGACCAGAACACCACCCAGGCCACGTCGACCGGGTCGACCAGGGCCGGCACCCGCGGCAGCAGATAGACCTCGGAATTGAACACGCTGGCCCCGGTCAGGGCCTCGATGGCCGCCTGGATCGAGCCGACGTTCCAGCAGAACAGCAGGCCGAGGATCACCCCCGCGATCGTGCCGCCGATGCCGATGGCGGCACCGGCGAGGAAGAAGACCCTCAGGATAGCCGCCGGGCTGGCCCCGATGGTGCGCAGGATGGCGATGTCGCGGCCCTTGTTCTTCACCAGCATGACAATTCCGCTGATGATGTTCATGGCGGCGATGGCCACGACCAGGCTGAGGATGATGCTCATGGCCACGCGCTCGACCTTCAGCGCCTCCCAGAAGGCCGCCGAGCGGTCGCGCCAGTCGGTCACCACGGCGCGCGGGCCGGCCGCCCGGCGCACCGGGGCGACCAGCTCGCCGACCCGGTCGGCGTCATCGACCTTGATCTCGACCACATCCCACAGGCCGTCCTTGCCGAAGAAGATCTGGGCCTGCTCCATCGGCATGAAGATGAAGGCGCGATCGTAGTCGGCCATGCCGGCGGTGAAGGTGGCGCTGACCACATAGGTCTTCTCCAACGGGCCCAGCGAGCCGAGCGCCGAGCCGCCGCCGGTCAGGGAGTAGATGGTCAGGGGATCGCCCGGGCGGAGGCCGAGGCTGTCGGCCAGGGCCTGGCCGATGATCACCCCGTCACCACCGAAGCGACCGGCACCGAAGGCCGCCAGCGCCTCGGCCGGCACGCTCTCCTGCAGGAAGGGCTGGGCCCGCACATCCTCGGGCGTCATGCCGCGCACGATGGCACCCAGCACCTGGCCGCGGGCGCGGATGGCGGTCTGGTTCTCGACCATGGGCGTGGCCGAGGCGATGCCCGGCGTGTCGCGAATGCGCGCCAGCGCCTCGGCCCGATCCGGGCCGTTGATGGCCTCGCCCTGCACATACATGTGCCCGTTGAAGTCGAGGATCCGACCCATCAGTTCGGCGCGGAAGCCGCCCATGATGCTCATCACGCTGATCAGCACCGCCACCGCCAGCATGATGCCGACGAAGCTGATGATGGCGATCAGGGCGACGCCGCCCTCGCGCCGCTTGGCCCGCAGATAGCGCAGGGCCAAGCCCAGTTCCCAGGCCGAGAACGGACCGGCGGGGGTCATGCCGTCAGCTTCCCGAGCGCCTCGGCCAGCGGCAGGGAGGCCTTCTCCCCGGTGGCGCGACGCTTCAGTTCGACCACCCCGTCGGCGAGGCCCTTGGGCCCGATCACCAGCTGCCACGGCGTGCCGATCAGGTCGGCGGTGGCGAACTTGCCGCCCGGCCGCTCGTCGGTGTCGTCGTAGAGCACGTCCAGCCCGGCGGCTTCCAGGCGCGCCAGCGCGTCCTCGCAGGCGGCGGCCACATTGGGATCATCGGGCCGCAGGCTGATCAGCTGCACGTCAAACGGGGCCACCGCGTCCGGCCAGATGATGCCGCCGGCGTCGTGGCTCGCCTCGATGATGGCGCCCAGCAGGCGCGACACCCCGACGCCGTAGCTGCCCATGTGCACCTCGGTGTCCTGGCCATCCGGCCCGGCCACCTTCGCCTTCATCGGCGCCGAGTACTTGGTTCCGAAGTAGAAGATGTGCCCGACTTCGATGCCGCGCGCGGTCAGCCGGTCATCCGCCGGCGTCTCGGCCTCGAAGCGGCCGGCGTCGTGCATCTCTTCGGTGGCGGCATAGAGCGACGTCCGCTCGTCAACGATTGACTGAAGATCGCTCCAGTCGACATCGCCGCCGGGGGCCGGCATCTCCACCAGCCGGCGGTCGCAGAACACCTGGCTCTCGCCGGTGTCGGCCAGGACGATGAACTCATGGCTCAGGTCGCCGCCGATCGGGCCGGTGTCGGCGCGCATCGGCACCGCCTTCAGCCCCATCCGGGCGAAGGTGTTCAGATAGGCCACGAACATCCGGTTATAGGCCTTGCGCGCCGAGGCCTCGTCGAGATCGAAGGAATAGCCGTCCTTCATCAGGAACTCGCGCCCGCGCATCACGCCGAAGCGCGGCCGCCGCTCGTCGCGGAACTTCCACTGGATGTGGAAGAGGTTCAGCGGCAGCGCCTTGTAGCTCTTCACATAGGCCCGGAAGATGTCGGTGATCATCTCCTCGTTGGTGGGGCCGTAGAGCAGTTCACGCTCGTGCCGGTCGGTGATGCGCAGCATCTCCGGGCCGTAGGCGTCGTAGCGCCCGCTCTCACGCCACAGGTCGGCCAGCTGCAGGGTCGGCATCAGCAGCTCGACCGCCCCGGCCCGCTCCTGCTCCTCGCGCACGATCTGCTCGATCTTCTTGAGCACCCGCAGCCCCAGCGGCAGCCAGGCGTAGATGCCGGCGGCCTCCTGACGGATCAGGCCGGCCCGCAGCATCAACTGGTGCGAGACGATCTGGGCGTCCGACGGCGCCTCTTTCAGCGTGGGCAGGAAGTAGCGCGACAGGCGCATGCGATCTCTCGGAGAGGCGGGGAACGGGTTCCCCGTTTAGCCGGGAGGTCGGGGCGAAAGCTAGGCGGTCGTGCGTGCAATCAACGACCGCGCCGGGATCAGCCGATCTCCGGCAGGGGGATCAGGCCGGTGGCGAGGATCACCATTATCGCGGCCCAGACGATACCCGAAGCCCAGGTGGTGGTCAGGAACTTCTGCTTCAGCTTCGGGTCCGACGGCGCGCCCCACTGTCCGCCGTCCGTCGGACGCTCGAGGTCCTTCTGCTCCATGCCGAGCGGCAGGACGGCGAACAGCACGACCCACCAGCAGACGATGTAGATCGCGACCGCGGTAAACCAGCCCACCGGCATCAGTACGTCTCCCCTTTCGGCGTTTCCATCAGTTCGACCAGCACCCCGCCGATGTCCTTTGGGTGCAGGAACAGGATCGGCGTGCCGTGGGCACCGATACGCGGCTCGCCGGTGCCGAGGATCGTCGCCCCCCTGGCTCTCAGGGCGTCGCGGGCGGCGAGGATATCCTCGACCTCGAAGCAGATGTGGTGCTGCCCGCCCTTCGGGTTGCGGGCGAGGAAGCCGTGGATCGGACTGTCCTCGCCCAGCGGCTCGATCAGCTCGATCTGGCTGTTGGGCAGGTCGACAAAGCAGACCCGCACGCCCTGGGCCGGCAGGTCGAACGGCACCCCTGCCCGGGTCGCGCCCAGCAGGTCGCGATAGAGCTTCAGGCTGTCGTCGATGGACGGGGTGGCGACCCCGACGTGGTTGAGGCGTCCGATCATGACTCCTGATAGCCCCCGTCAGAAACCTGCGAAAGGCGTGACGGCGATCAGCGACACGGTGACCCCTGCCCCGGCGACCCGGGACCGAAATCGGTTGGGCTGGACGCAGCCCGGACTTTGGTCCAGTTTCGAGCGAGAGTCTGGGGCACTGCGTGGGCGAAGGCGATAAGCGAATTCACCCCAATCGATAAGGCTCTGGCCGGGATTCAGGGGCTGGAGAGGATGACATGATGCAACTTCCGAGACGAGGAGTCCTCGGGGCAGGAATCGCCTTCGGACTGGCCGGAACCAGTGCACGGGCGCAGGATTCCCTGCCCGTGACGCCATCGATCACGCTTGGGCCCTTCTATCCTGTGATACGACCAACGGACACCGATGCCGACCTGACTCGCGTCGCCGGCCGCACGGGACTGGCGCAGGGCGAGGTCATTCAGCTGATCGTCAAGATGGTGGATCGCCAGGGTCGGCCGATCATCGGGGGCCTGGTCGAACTGTGGCATTGCAATGCAGCGGGGCGCTATGCGCATCCAGCGGATCCCAACACCGCGCCTCTCGATCCAGACTTCCAGGGCTTCGCCCAGATCGGCACCGATGCCCAGGGCGAGTTTCGGATCACGACGATCAAGCCCGCCGCCTATCCGGCGGGCCCGGACTGGATGCGGGCACCGCACATCCATATGGACGCCCGGGGACGATCCTATCGAAGTTCACTGCAGATGATGTTCGATGATCCGCTCCTGGCTCAGGATCGCGTCCTGACGGATTTCGATGCGGACGAACTCTCGCGTGTCATCGCCCGCCCGCTGGAGCGAGGAGTCGACGGTATGGCGCGCTTCGGCTGGACCATGGTGATGCTCGAAGGCTGAGACGATCAAAGTCTCAGGACGATCGTCTCCACGATCGGCCGCCGATCCCAGATGCGCTGGCTGGCCTTCTTCAGGGCCCGGGCGACCGCCTGCTCGATCACCAGCTCGTCCTCCAGCGCCTCGTCCCTGAGCGCCTTGACCGCCTGCTCGGCGCGCTCGGCCAGCTCGTCCAGCGCGTCGCCCAGCGGACTTTCGGCGTCGCCGGGCAGGCCGATGCCGCGCACGTCGATGTCCGAAACGACGCGGCCACGCCTGTCCATCGCGAAGCTCACCACCAGAACGCCGTTGGTCGAGGCGTGCCGGCGCTCGCGGATGGCCTCCCCCTCCTCGCTCACGAGACGCCCACCATCGACGTAGAGCCGGCCCGCCGGAACCTCGTCGATGATCTGCGCCGCTCCGGGCCAAAGCCGGACCAAGTCACCGTTGCGCGGGGCCACCGTCTCCGGAATGCCGAGATCGCGGGCGAGGTTGGCATGCTCCACCAGGAAGCGCCGCACCCCGTGCGTCGGCACGGCGATGCGCGGCCGTACCCAGCGGTACATCTCGCGCAGCTCCTCGCGGCAGGGGTGGCCCGAGACGTGGATGCCCGGGTGATCCTTCTCGGTGTAGAGCCGCACACCCCGGTCGGAGAGGCGGTCCTGCAGCGCGCCGATCGACAGCTCGTTGCCGGGGATGATCCGCGACGAGAAGATGCAGTGGTCGCCCTTGCCCAGCCGGACATAGGGGTGGGTCCCGTCCGCCACCCGCGAGAGGGCGGCGCGAGGCTCGCCCTGGCTACCCGTGCAAAGGTACAGGATCTCGTCCGCCGGCCATTCCCGAGCCTGCTGGTCGGACAGGAAGGGCTGCAGGCCGGACAGCAGCCCGACCGACCTCGCCGCGGCGGCGATGCGGTGCATCGAGCGCCCCGCCAGCGCCACCCGGCGCCCGGCCGCCTCGGCAGCGCGGCAGACGCTGTCCATCCGCGCCACGTTGGAGGCGAAGCAGCCTAGGGCGATGCGGCCCGACAGGGAGGCGATCAGCTCGCCCAGCGCCTTGCGGACCTCGCCCTCGGAGCCCGCGCGGCCTTCGACAAAGACGTTGGTGGAATCGCACACCATGGCCAGCACGCCCTCGTCGCCCAGAGCCCCGAGCTTGGCAGGATCGGTCACGGCCCCGGTGATCGGATCCGGGTCCAGCTTCCAGTCGCCGGTGTGCAGCACCAGACCTGCGGGCGTGCGGATGGCGAGGCCATTCGGCTCCGGGATCGAGTGGGCCAGGGTCACCAGGGTGATGTCGAACGGGCCAAGCCGGATGTTGCCGCCCAGCGGCACCTCGATGATCTCGACCTCGTCCAGCAGGCCGGCGTCACGCAGTTTCTCGCGGATCAGGAAGGCGGTGAAAGGCGTTGCATAGACGGGTGCCTTCATGCGCGGCCATAGCCACGCGAGGGCCCCGATATGGTCCTCGTGGGCGTGGGTCAACACGATGCCGAGGATGGTCTCCCCCTCGACGAAGGCCGGGTCAGGCGTGATCACGTCGACGCCCGGTGTCGACAAGTCGCCGAAGGTCACGCCCACATCGACCACGATCCACTGGCGCGCATGCGCCGGACCGAAGCCGTACAGGTTCAGGTTCATCCCGACCTCGTCCGAGCCGCCCAGCGGCAGGAAGACGAGTTCGTCACTGTTTTTCTTGCTCATGTCGTCCCGATATGGGGGTTGCGTCGCCAGATTTCGAGCAGTCCGCGAAGGGTCAGGTCTGGATCGAACCGGTCAATGCTGTGCGTGGCACCTTCAAACAGGCTGACCACCCCGCCGGTGCCGATCACCGTCATGGGACGACCCCATTCGGCCTTGATGCGCGCTACCAGCCCCTCGATAAGGGCGATGTAGCCCCAGAACACGCCGGACTGCATGTTGCTGACGGTGTCCTTGCCGATCACCCTGGCCGGGCGCTGGATGGCGATGCGCGGCAGCATGGCCGCCGCCTCGTGCAGGGCCTGGAGGCTGAGGTTGACGCCGGGCGCGATGATCCCCCCCTCGAAGGCACCGTCGGCGGCCACCACGTCGAAGGTGGTGGCAGTGCCGGAATCGATCACGATCAGATCGCCGGGATAGGTCAGGTGCGCCCCGATGGCGTTGACCAGCCGGTCGGCCCCCGCCTCGCTAGGCTTGGCGATGCGCACGGCGATGCCCAGCTCGACATTGTCGCCGATCACCCGCGGCTCGACACCCAAATAGCGCCGCGACAGGTTGCGCAGGTTGAAGATCGACTGGGGCACCACGCTGGAAATGATGCAGCCGTCCAGCGCCGCCAGGGAAAGGCCGCGCATGGACAGCAGCTGGGTCAGCCACACGGCGTACTCGTCCGCGGTGCGGCTGGCCTCGGTGGCGCTGCGCCACTGGGCGATCCAGTCCTGCCCGTCATGAACGGCGAACAGCGTGTTGGTGTTACCCTGTTCGATCGCCAGAATCATCAGGCGGCCTCCCCGAAGAACACATCGCCGGCGGTGATCAGCCGGATCGACCCGTCGCCGAGCCGCAGGCGCAAAGCCCCGTCGGACGCTACGCCCTCCGCCTCGCCGCTCAGGGTCTCGCCCGGCAGGCGCGCGACACAGGGCCCGGCGGGGCCGCCAGCGAGCGAGCGCCACGCATCCAGCACCCTGACGAAACCCTCGCGCTCCCAGCGTAGCCACCAACTCTCGAAGGCCTTGGCCAGCACCTCAAGCGCGGTTTCCGGATCAGGGACCCGGGCAAGGTCCGCCCGCAGGTAACTTGCCAGCGCGGTCGCGGGCCGCTCGGTCCCCTCCGGGGCGTGGGCGAGATTGACGCCAATGCCGACGGCCAGCCATAGGCCACCATCGGACCGCGCTCCAGACTCCAGCAGGATTCCCGAGGCCTTCAGGCCAGCGAGGGTCACGTCATTGGGCCACCTGATTGCCACAGCGCCCGGCGTCGCGAAGGCTTCCAGCAGATCGGCCGCCGCAAGGGCGGCCAGGAAACTGGCCTGGGCCGCCTCACCCGCCGGGCGCGAGGTGACGAGAAGCAGAGTGGCGAACAGGTTGCCACTGTCGCTGGCCCAGGGCCGGCCGCGGCGGCCGCGCCCCGCGCTCTGATGCCGGGCCGCGAGCCAGACCGGTCCGGTCTCGCCCGCCTCGGCGCGCCGGCGCGCCTCGAGGTTGGTCGAGTCGAGCGCATCGAACCAGATCACCGGCACGGTCATGGGGCCTCTCCGCTGCGAGCGGCGCGGTCACCGCCGCAGGCTGCAACGGGGCTCACCCGAGGCCCGCGGCGGCCACGCGGGTCAGGGGCTCGATCCAGATCAGGCCGACGATCACGAGCGGGAACGCGAAGGCTGCAGCCGCCCAGGCCGTCCACTGCGCCTCGACCGGGGCCCGGTCCGTCGCCGCCGCTTCCGGAGCCGGGTCGAACCACATCACCTTGATGATGCGCAGGTAGTAGAAGGCGGCCACGACCGAGGCCACCAGACCGGCCGCAGCGACCTGCCAGTAGCCGGCGTCGGCAGCAGCACCGAACACATAGTACTTGCCCCAGAAGCCCGAGAACGGCGGCATACCCAGCACCGACAGGGCCAGCACCGTCAGGGCGATGGCGGTCAGCGGCCTGGTATGGCGGAGCCCCGCTAGGTCCTGCACCATCCGCATCGGCCGGCCGTTGCGCGACAGGCTCAGCAGGATGGCGAAGAAGCCGAACTGGTCGATAACGTATAGCGTCATGAACACCAGCATGGCCTGCAGGCCCGCTTCGGTGCCGGCGACGATGGCCAGCAGGGCATAGCCTATGTTGGCAATCGAGGAATAAGCCAGCAGGCGCTGCAGATCCTTCTGCACCAGGCCGCCAATGGCACCGACGACGAAGCTCATCAGGCAGATCAGCACCAACACCTGGGCCCACTGGCTGTGAGCGTCGCCGAAGCCGAGCTCCATGGTGCGCGCGAACAGTACCATGGCGGCGACCTTCGGGGCGGTGGCGAACAGAGCTACGACCGGGGTCGGGGCTCCCTCGTAAACGTCCGGCGTCCACATGTGGAACGGGGCCGCGGAGACCTTGAAGGCCAGACCGCAGATCAGGAACACGAGGCCGAAGATCAGGCCTGGAGCCGGATCGTCCGTGGCCACGGCGGCGATGTCCTCGAAGCGCATGGAGCCGGCGAAGCCGTAGATCAGGCTGGCACCATAGAGCAGCAGGCCCGACGAGAGGGCACCCAGTACAAAATACTTCAGACCCGCTTCCGAGGCGCGGGCATCGTCGCGGTGGAAGGCGGCCAGGACGTAGAGCGCCAGCGAATGCAGCTCGACGCCGATGTAGAGCGAGATCAGGTCGCCGGACGAGGCCATCATGGCCATGCCGACAGCAGCCAGCACGATCAGGATAGGATACTCGAAGCGGGCGATGCGCGTACGCTGCATCCAGCCGCCGCCGAGGATGACGGCCACGGCGCTGGCCAGATAGATCAGCACCTTGGCGTAGACCGCGAACGGGTCGGCCACGAAGGCCTCGTTGAAGGCGGCACCCAGCGGCGCGTGGGCGACCACGGCGGCCCCGGCGACGAGCAGGGCCACCGACAGGATCGAGATCAGGCGGGCGGACTTGTCGCCGATGAAGGCACCAAGCATCAGCAGCACCATCGCACCGACGGCGAGGGTGGTTTCCGAGGCGGCGAGCGGGAGGGCTTGGGACAGGTCAGGCATGGTCTCTCACCCGCCGATCGCGGCGCGATAGGTGGTCGTAAGCGCCTCGACCGAGGCGGCGGTCACGTCCAGCACCAGGCCGGGCTGCACACCCAGCCACAGGGTGCCGAGGATCAGCGGGGCAAAGATCACCAACTCACGTGTATCGATGTCGGTGATCGTCTTCAGCTTCGGGTTCTCGATCTCGCCGAACATGACGTTGCGGTACAGCGTCAGGGCGTACATGGCCGAAACGATCACCCCGAGGGCCGCGACGAACGCGGTCGAGGTGGAGACCTCATAGGCCCCGGTCATGGTGAGGATCTCGCCGATGAAGCCCGAGGTGCCCGGCAGGCCGACATTCGCCATGGTGAACAGCAGGAAGATGGCCGCATACCACGGCATGCGACTGGTCAGGCCGCCATAGAAGGCGATCTCGCGGGTGTGCATTCGATCATAGACCACGCCGACGCAGAGGAAGAGCGCGCCCGAGATCAGCCCGTGGCTGATCATCTGGAACACCGCGCCCTGCACGCCCGTGTCGTTGACCGCGAAGATGCCCATGGTGACGAAGCCCATGTGGGCCACCGAGGAGTAGGCGATCAGCTTCTTGATGTCAGTCTGCCGGAACGCCACCAGAGAGGTGTAAACGATAGCGATCACCGACAGGGCGAACACCAGCGGCCGGAAAGTCTCTGAAGCGTCGGGGAACATCGGCACATTGAACAGCAGGAAGCCGTAGCCGCCGAGCTTCAGCAAGATGCCCGCCAGGATCACCGACCCGGCCGTCGGGGCCTGCACGTGGGCGTCCGGCAGCCAGGTGTGTACCGGCCACATCGGCATCTTCACAGCGAAGGAGGCGAAAAAGGCCAGCCACAGCAGCGGCTGCACCGCCGGCGAAAAGGCGTGGGTCTTGAGCTCGGGGATGCTGGTGGTACCGGTCTCGAAGGCCATCCACAGCATGGCCAGCAGCATCAGCACCGACCCGAGCAGGGTATAGAGGAAGAATTTGTAGGCCGCGTAGATCCGATTCTGTCCGCCCCAGACGCCGATGATCAGGAACATCGGGACGAGGGTGCCCTCGAAGAAAATGTAGAACAGGAACAGGTCCAGCGCCGTGAAGACGCCGATCACCAGCGTCTCCAGCACCAGGAAGGCGACCATGTACTCGACCACCCGGTCCTTGATGGTGGTCCAGCTGGCGAGGATGCACAGCGGCATCAGGAAAGCGGTCAGCACCACGAACAGGATCGAGATGCCATCGACGCCGAGGTGGTACTCGGCTCCGGCGAACCAGGCGTAGCGCTCGACGAACTGGTAGCCCGGGTTGGCGGCATCGAAGCCGGCCAGCATCACGCCCGACACCCCGAGGGTCGCGAGGGTGGTCAGCAGGGTGATCCAGCGCGCCGCGCTGGCGGCGGCATTGCCCTTGAGGGCGGAGCGCACGAGCAGGACAATGGCGACCCCGATCAGCGGCAGGAAGGTGACGATGCTCAGGAGGTGAGGCACGGGATCAGGCTCCCCACGTGGTGATGGCGAAGGCGAGCAGACCCGCTACCCCCAGCAGCATCACGAACGCATAATGATAGACGTAGCCGGACTGCAGACGCGACAGCCAGCCAGCCCACTTGAGCGACGTCCAGGCAGCCCCGTTGGGTCCCAGGCCGTCGATGATCTTCACATCGCCGACCTTCCAGAGCAGGTCGCCCAGCGCCTTCGAGCCCTTGACGAACACGGCATCATAGACCTCGTCGAAGAACCACTTGTTGTAGAAGAAGGTGTGCAGCGGCCCGCCGCGCTCGGCCATACGCCGCGCCATGCCTTCCCTGAGGATATAGACATAGACGGCGATCGCCGTGCCCAGAAGGGACACCACCAGCGGTGCCCACAACACCCAGCGCGCCACCTCATGGCTGTCGTGCAGAACGTGATTGTGGGCCGCGGTGTAGATCGCCCCGCGCCAGAACTCGTGCTCGTGATAGCCGACGAACTGGTCGTAGAAGACGAAGCCCGAGGCGATCGCCCCGACCGACAGCAAGATCAGCGGCACCAGCATGACCCAGGGGCTCTCGTGCGGCTTCAGCGGGCCATGGTGGTGGCCGTGATCGTCATGATCGGCTTCGGCGTGGCCGTGATCGCCCGAGTGCGCAGTCGCGTGGGCAGGCGCAGGGGACGCATGGGCGTGGTCGTGACCGTGGTCACCGGCATGCCCATGCTCGTCCTTCCACACCGGCGTGTTGAGGAAGGTCATGAAGATCAGACGCCACGAGTAGTAGGCGGTCAGACCGGCGGCGAAGAGGCCCACGAAGAAGGCGAACATCCCCACCGGATTGCTGGCCCCGGCCGCGAAGGCGGTCTCCAGCACCGAGTCCTTGGAGTAGAAGCCGGCGAAGCCCCACTTCAGCTCGGGGATACCAAGACCGGTGATGGCGATCGTGCCGATCATCATCACGGCATAGGTCACCGGCAGCAGTCGCCACAGGCCGCCCATCTTCCGCATGTCCTGCTCATGGTGCATCCCGTGGATCACCGAGCCGGCGCCCAGGAACAGCAGCGCCTTGAAGAAGGCGTGAGTGAACAGGTGGAACATCGCCGCCTGGTAGGCCCCGACGCCGGCGGCGAAGAACATGTAGCCGAGCTGCGAACAGGTCGAATAGGCGATGACGCGCTTGATGTCGTTCTGCGTCAGGCCGACCGTCGCTGCGAACAGGGCCGTGACGGCACCGACGATGGCCACGATCTGTGCCGCCACCGGGGCGTATTCGAACAGCGGGCTGAGCAGGCAGACCATGTAGACTCCTGCCGTCACCATGGTGGCGGCGTGGATCAGGGCCGAGACCGGGGTCGGGCCCTCCATGGCGTCGGGCAGCCAGGTGTGCAGGAAGAACTGGGCCGACTTGCCCATGGCCCCGATGAACAGCAGGAAGGCCGCCAGGTCGAGCGCCGACCAGGTCTGGCCCAGGAACGACCAGCCCTCCCCCGCTCGCCCGGCGATCATGGGGAAAAGCTCGGCGAACTGGATCGTGCCGAACATCCAGAACACGGTCATGATGCCCAGGGCGAAGCCGAAGTCGCCGACCCGGTTGACCACGAAGGCCTTGATCGCCGCGGCACTGGCAGTGGGCTTCTTGTACCAGAAGCCGATCAGCAGATAGGAGGCCAAGCCCACACCCTCCCAGCCGAAGAACAGCTGCATGAAGTCGGCGGCGGTGACCAGCGCCAGCATGGCGAAGGTGAAAAGCGACAGATAGGCGAAGAAGCGCGGCCGGCTGTCGTCCTCGGCCATGTAGCCCCAGGAGTAGAGGTGCACGAGGGCCGAGACCGTCGTCACCACGATCAGCATCACCGCCGACAGGCCGTCGATGCGGATGGCCCAGTTCGACTGGAAGTCACCGACATTGATGAACGGCGAAAGGATCACGGTGAAGGGCTCGAGCCCGCCCCAGGTCCACTGCACGAACACGGTCCATGACACGGCGCAGGCGAAGAACAGCAGCCCGGTGGTGACGGCCTGGCTGGCGAGGTCGCCGATGCGGCGGCCGAACAGGCCAGCCACGACAGCGCCCAGCAGCGGCGCGAAGACCCCGAGGGTGACGAGAAGTTCGATGGTCACGGTCAGCCCTTCATCACCGAGGCGTCGTCAACGGCAATGTCGCCGCGGTTGCGGAAGAAGGTCACCAGGATGGCGAGACCGATCGCGGCCTCCGCCGCCGCCACCGTCAGGATGAACAGCGCCATGATCTGGCCGGCGATGTCGTTCAGATAGGCGGAGAAGGCCACAAAGTTGATGTTCACAGCCAGCAGGATCAACTCGACCGACATCAGGATGATGATGACGTTCTTGCGGTTCACGAAGATGCCGAACACGCCGATGGTGAACAGCATGGCCCCGACGGCCAGGTAGTGGGCGAGCCCGATCTCCATCAGTGCAGCTCCTCGGGCGAGACGCCGGTGCCGACGGCGGGCGTACGCACGGCGACGGCCTTGCGCCGGTCACGGTTGACCTGGGCGGCGGGGTCCTGGCGACGGATATGCGGCTTGTGGCGAAGGGTCAGGGTGATAGCCCCGATCATGGCGACCAGCAGCACGATCCCTGACGCCTGGAAGAAGTAGACGTAGTCCGTGTAGAGTACCCGGCCGATGGCCTCGACGTTGCTCATTTCCGCCGTGGGGGCCGCCGGGCCGATGGCACCGCGCGCCGCCCCGCCCTGCACCACGGCCATCGAGACGACGATCATCTCGGCCAGCAAGATCCCGGCGATGATTCCGCCGAACGGCAGGTAACGGGCGTAGCCCTCGCGCAGCCGGACGAAGTCGACGTCCAGCATCATGACGACGAACAGGAACAGCACCGCGACGGCGCCGACGTAGACGACCACTAGCAGCATCGCCAGGAACTCGGCAGCGAGCAGCACGAACAGGCCCGCCGACGAGAAGAAGGCGAGGATGAGCCAAAGCACGCTGTGGACCGGGTTGCGCGCCGTCACGACGAGCAGTCCGGAGACCACAGCGGTCACCGCCAGCAGATAGAAGGCCAAGCCTTGCAGCATATCCGGGACGACGCCCCCTTGAGACCGTTGGCACGGCAGAATCGCCGCGCTTCTTAGACACTGATCGCTCCGAAATGAAGCGACCTCATACCCCTCGACCGTCGCCCCTCCGGCGACGGGTAACGCGCCCTAGCGATAGGGCGCGTCGAGCTCCAGATTGCGGGCGATGACCCGCTCCCAGCGATCGCCGTTCGCCAGCAGGCGCTCCTTGTTGTAGTAGAGCTCCTCCCGCGTGTCGGTAGAGAACTCCTGGTTCGGCCCCTCGACGATGGCGTCCACCGGGCAAGCCTCCTGGCACAGGCCGCAGTAGATGCACTTCACCATGTCTATGTCGTAGCGGGTCGTGCGGCGGCTGCCGTCCGGCCGGGGCTCGGATTCGATGGTTATGGCCTGGGCCGGGCAGATCGCCTCGCACAGCTTGCAGGCGATGCAGCGCTCTTCTCCGTTGGCGTAGCGGCGCAGGACATGCTCGCCGCGGAAGCGCGGCGAGATCGGGTTGCGCTCGAACGGATAGTTCACGGTGGCCTTGGGGCGCAGCATGTACTTCACGGAAAGACCGATGGCACCGATGACGTCCAGCATCATCGCGCCCCTGGTCGCCTGGACGATCCGGGTGAACATCAGTCTGGGTCTCCACGGCGCGCGCAGTCGCGCTCGTAACGTTCGGTGCTTTTTTCCATCATGGCGCACAGGCGCCGGCGTTCGTCCTCGCGCCTGGTGATCTCTTCCTGGCGCCGCTCCCACTGCCACGAGCTCTCGGGCATGCGTTCGTAAGCCGGTGCGCAGCCGCTCAGGCCCGCTCCTGCCCCGATGGCCACAGCCCCCATCCTGGCCGCCATGAGCCGGCCAGCACGCATCAGGCCCCCACCGCGAACACGCGCCATGCCGCCACGGCCACCACGGCCACCAGCGAGGCGGGGAGGAAGATCTTCCAGCCCAGACGCATCAGTTGATCATACCGGTAGCGAGGCACGAAGGCCTTCACCATCGCGATCATGATAAACCAGAAGACGATCTTCGAGGCGAACACGAGGAAGTAGAACAGGTTGGCCAGGAAAGGCGGCCACGACTGCAAGACGTCGGTGGGGAAACCCGGGTGCCAGCCACCGAAGAACAGCAGGCTGATCATGGCGCACATGAAGACGATGTTGGCGTACTCGCCGATCATGAACAGCAGGTATGGGGTCGAGCTGTACTCGACCTGGTAGCCGGCCACGAGTTCGGACTCGGCCTCCGGCAGGTCGAACGGCGGCCGGTTGGTCTCGGCCAGCGCCGAGATGAAGAACACAATGGCCATCGGGAACATCAGCAGCACGGTGGGCCAGGTGTCGGCGCCGCCCCCGAAGGCAAACCAGTTCCAGATCCAGCCCTGCTGCTCGGTGACGATGGCCGTCAGGTTCATCGTGCCGGCCAGCAGGATGACATTAATGATCACCAGGCCGATCGAGACCTCGTAACTGACCATCTGCGCCGCAGACCGCAGCGAGCCGAGGAACGGATACTTCGAGTTGGAGGCCCAGCCCCCCATGATGATTCCGTATACGCCGAGGCTCGAGATGGCGAAGACGTACAGGATGCCGACATTGAGATCAGAGATGACCCAGCCCGGCGCGAACGGAATCACCGCCCAGGCGATGAAGGCTAGGATGAAGGTGATCAGCGGTGCCAGTAGGAACACAGTCTTGTCGGCGCCGGCAGGGATCACGACCTCCTTCAGCACGAACTTGAAGAAATCGGCAAAGGACTGCAGCAACCCGAACGGCCCGACCACATTAGGGCCCTTGCGCAACTGCACACCGGCCCAGACCTTGCGGTCGGCCAGTAGCAGGAAGGCCAGCGAGACAAGAATCCCGACGGTCACCAGCAGAATCCCGCCGGTGGTGGCGAGGGTCCATCCCAGCGGCGAGGACCAGAACGAGTTTTGGCCGTCCATGTCTTACTCCGCCGCCAGCAGGACCGGACGCGAACGCTGGGCGCTCAGTTCGGCCATGGTCGCGCTGGCGCGCTGGATAGGGTTCATCAGATACGGATCGGCGACCGCCGAGCGGAACGCCGTATCGCCCGGTTCGCCCATGTTTCCAAGCGCCTCGACCTTGAAGGCCTTGGCTGGACGCAGATAGTCGATCCGGCCGAAGGTCGGATGGTCGGCCATCAGGCGGGCGCGCAGCTGCTCAAGGCTGTCGTACGGCAGGGTCTTGCCGAGCCGCTCGGACAGGGCGCGCAGGATGGCCCAGTCCTCCTTGGCCTCGCCCTTGGGGAAGACGACCCGCTCGGCCATCTGAACCCGGCCCTCGGTGTTGACGTACAGGCCCGGCTTCTCGGTCCAGGCCGCCGCCGGAAGGATCACGTCCGCGCCGTGCGCGCCGCGGTCGCCGTGGCTGCCGAGGTAGATCTTGAAGGCCGAGGTGGCCGAGGCGTCGATCTCGTCGGCCCCCAGCAGGAACAGCACGTCGAGCGCACCCTTCTTCGCCATCTCGACCGCCGCCAGACCCCCCTCGGCCGGGATGAAGCCCATGTCGAGGCCGCCGACGCGGCTGGCCGCCATGTGCAGCACATTGAAGCCGTTCCAGCCCTCGCGCACAACGCCGGCCTTGGCCGCCAGCCGCGCCACGGCGTTCAGCAGCGCCGGACCATCCGGTCCGGCCAGCAGACCGGCGCCGACGATGATCGCCGGTCGCTGCGCCGCCGCAAGAGAGTCCGCCCCGGTCTTGGGCAGGCGCATCAGCGTCTTCGAACCGTGGCCGATGAAGTCGTGGTCGTAGGTCAGGTCGGCGCGCTCGCCGATGACGCTGACCTTCAGGCCGCCCTTCAGCCACGCCTTGCGGATGCGGGCGTTGAGCAGCGGGGCCTCGAGCCGCGGGTTGGTCCCGATCAGCAGGATGTGGTCCGCGTCCTCGATACCGGCGAGGCCGCTGTTGAACAGCCAGCTCTCACGCGGTCCGCCGCCGAGCACAGTGCCATCCTGACGGCAGTCGGTGTTGGGGGAGCCCAGCGCGCGGAACAGGTCCAGCGCCGCCTTCAACGACTCGGCGTCCTGCAGGTCGCCGGCGATGACGCCCATGCGCTCGGGCTTCGTCGTCTTCAGCTTCAGGGCCATGGCGTCCAGCGCCTCGGTCCAGGTCGCCGGGCGCAGCTTGCCATTCTCGCGCAGCCACGGCCGGTCCAGCCGGCGCACGTTCAGGCCGTCCACGACATAACGGCTGCGGTCGGCCAGCCACTCCTCATTGATGCCCTCGTGCACCCGGGGCAGGATCCGCATCACCTCGGCCCCGCGGCTGTCGGCGCGGATGTTCGAACCCAGGGCGTCCATGACGTCGATGGTCTCGGTCTTCTTCAGCTCCCACGGTCGATAGTGGAAGGACCACGGCCGGTGGGTCAGGGCGCCGACCGGGCACAGGTCATTGACGTTGCCCGACAGCTCGCTGTCGATGTTCTTTTCCAGATAGGTGGTGATCTCGGCGCTCTCGCCGCGGCTGATCATGCCGATGTCCGGCACGCCGGCGACCTCGCTTATGAAGCGGACGCAGCGCGTGCACTGGATGCACCGCGTCATGACGGTCTTCACCGTCGGGCCCATGTTCTTCTCTTCGACGGCGCGCTTGTTCTCCGCATAGCGCGAGCCGTCGCGGCCATAGCCCATGGCCTGGTCCTGCAGGTCGCACTCGCCGCCCTGATCGCAGATCGGGCAGTCCAGCGGATGGTTGATGAGGAGGAACTCCATTACCCCCTCGCGCGCCTTCTTCACCATCGGCGTGTCGGTGAAGATCTCCTGGCCCTCGGCGGCCGGAAGGGCGCAACTGGCCTGCGGCTTGGGCGGTCCGGGCTTCACCTCGACCAGGCACATGCGGCAGTTGCCGGCGATCGACAGCCGCTCATGGTAGCAGAAGCGCGGGATCTCGTGCCCGGCGCGCTCGGCGACCTGCAGCACGGTCATGCCGGGCTCGAACTCGGTTTCGACGCCATTGACCTTGGCAATGGGCATTATTCGCGGACTCCACCGTAAGGGTGCTCGGCCAGCTCGAGACGCCTCTCGATGCGGTCGACGCGTTCGTCAATCCTGTCCAGCCGACGGTTCACGCCGGCCAGGCCTTCCTCGACATGGGTCATGCGGACCTTGAGGCCATGGACGTCCTCGACCACGCGATCGAGCTTGGTCTCCATGGTCGTCAGGCGCATCTCGACCCGACGCAGGATCTGCAGGACGAGGTTCTCGGGCTCGTCAGCCATCGGCACCACCCTCCTCGACCCGCAGCATCGCCTGCTCGCGCGTTCCATCGGGGAACGTCTGGTTCACTTCAATCTCTTCGCCGCGCAGGACGAAGCGCACGACGGGATCCCCGGCAGTGTCCATCCAGCGCTCCTGCGCCGGGTCCGGCAGGCTGGTCGGCCGCCAGGTGACGACATCGCCCTGGACCCGGCAATCGGCGAACAGGCGGCCGCCATCGACCGGGGCCCGCCAGGACGCCTTGACGATCTCGCCCTCGATCCCCTCGATCTGGATGTCGGCGACCCGCTGGCCATGGATGGCTGCCAGCCCGGCGCGGCACACGCGCGGCAGGTCCGCCGGCATCATCACGCCGGGTGTCTTCGTGACGTCGTCCGCCACCGCCCCTTCGGCCACCTGATCCGCGGCCGGCGCAGCCGCATGGTCGCCGCAAGCGCTCAGCGCCAGGGCGGACAGGACGACAAGGGACAGGCTCACGCGCATCGGTCAGCTACTCCGCGGCGATAACGTGGCCGGCGAAGTTCGCGCGGCGGCTGCGGTAGTTGGCGATCCGCTCCTCAATCTCGTGGCGGAAGTGCCGGATCAGGCCCTGGACCGGCCAGGCGGCGGCGTCACCGAGGGCGCAGATGGTGTGGCCCTCGACCTGACCGGCCACGTCCAGCAGCAGGTCGATCTCGGACGGATCCGCCTCGCCGATCGCCATGCGCTCCAGCACGCGCCACATCCAGCCGGTGCCCTCGCGGCACGGGGTGCACTGGCCGCAGCTCTCATGCTTGTAGAAGTAGCTGATGCGGGCGATCGCCTTCACCAGGTCGGTCGACTGGTCCATGACAATGACCGCCGCGGTGCCGAGACCCGAGCGCATCTCGCGCAGGCTGTCGAAGTCCATCAGCGCGGTCTCGGCCATCTCCGCCGTGATCAACGGCACCGAGGAGCCACCGGGGATCACGGCCTTGAGGTTGCCCCAGCCGCCGCGAACGCCGCCGCAATGATCCTCCAGCAGCTGCTGCAGCGGGATCGACATCGATTCCTCGACGTTGCACGGCGTGTTCACGTGGCCGGAGATGCACATCAGCTTGGTGCCGGTGTTGTTCGGCCGGCCGAAGCCCGCGAACCACTCGGCACCGCGGCGCAGTATTGTTCCCACGACGGCGATTGACTCGACATTGTTGACCGTGGTCGGGCAACCGTAGAGGCCAGCTCCGGCCGGGAACGGCGGCTTCAGGCGCGGCTGGCCCTTCTTGCCCTCCAGGCTTTCCAGCAACGCGGTTTCCTCGCCGCAGATGTAGGCTCCGGCCCCGTGGTGGACGTAGATGTCGAAGTCCCAGCCGTGGATGTTGTTCCTGCCGATCAGCCGGGCCTCGTAGGCCTGTTTGATGGCCTCCTCGAGCACCTCGCGCTCGCGCACATATTCGCCTCGGATGTAGATGTAGCAGACGTGCGCCTGCATGGCGAAGCTGGCGATCAGGCAGCCCTCGATCAGCAGGTGCGGGTCATGGCGCATGATCTCCCGGTCCTTGCAGGTCCCGGGTTCGGACTCGTCGGCGTTGACCACCAGATAGTGCGGCCGTTCCTTCACCTCCCTTGGCATGAAGGACCACTTCAGCCCGGTCGGGAAGCCGGCACCGCCGCGGCCCCGCAGGCCGGAGTTCTTGACCTGGCCGATGATCCAATCGCGGCCCATGGCCAGCATGTCCGGCGTGGCGTTCCAGCAGCCGCGACGCTTCGCGCCCTCCAGACCCCAATCGTGAAGGCCATAGAGGTTGGTGAAAATGCGATCCTTGTCTTCCAGCATGCCGATCATCGGACCGTCTCCCGAACGTCCGCCGCCGCCCATGCCGCGACCACGCGGACGAGACAGCTCGCTTCGCCGGTCGCGGGTTTCACGCTCGACGGGAACCGGCGTCCGGTCGCCGGGGCTGGGTTTCTGGGGAGCTTGGCTGGGCGCATCAGACGATCCGGAGGTCGAGGTCGGCGAAACGGGGGCGACGGGAGCCCGAGATGCAGGTTGCGGCGTTTGCTGCGGCTGCGCCTGGGCCCCGCCCAGCGACAGCGAGGCGGCGCCCGCCAGATTGGTCAGGAACAGGCCCGCCTGACGGGCTCCCTCGACAAGGCCCCGGCCCGGCTTCTCTCCCGGCTTGCGCCCGGCTCCGCCCTTGTTGTCCGCACCCATGACGCCGCTCCCAACGCCTCGCCACCTTGACCGCAGGCCAGCATGCCGCGCCCTTGCGAAGGGCGCGCGACGTTTCGCCTGAGCGGATCATCGCGCCACCCCGTCGAGCTCGGCCATGCGGCGGCGATGGTGCCGCGTGCGCATGGCGATCGAGGAAATCACCATCACCCAGCCGGCAGCCAGCAGGCCATAGGCCACGATCACCCCCTGCTCGGCCCAGGCCTGGGCCCCGTCGCGGGCCAGCGCCACCCAGATGGCGGCGAGCACGATCAGGCCCAGCCCGCTCCAGCGCCAGCGCCAGCCGACGCGGCGAAGCTCGCGCCGGTAGGCGGCGCGACCGTCCTCACTGTTGAGGTCGGGCGGGGTCATGCCGGGGTCGGCTCCGCGTTCGGCAGCTTCTTGATCGGCTTGGCCGCCGAGCCGTCATACAGCTTCGGATCGGCCAGGGTCAGCGGTCCGCCCGCCGGCGCGGAGTTGGTGCGCTCGACATAGGTGCCCGCCTTTGGCGCCTTGCCGGCGGCGAAGTCATCGATGATCTGCGCCAGGGTCTCGGACGTCAGGTCCTCGTAGTAGTAGTCGTTGATCTGGGCCATCGGCGCATTCACGCAGGCACCGAGGCACTCGACCTCCTGCCAGGTGAAGCGGCCGTCGGCGCTGAGCTTGTCCTTGGGCCCGATCTTGTCCTTGCAGACCTTCATCAGGTCGCCCGAGCCGCGCAGCATGCACGGGGTGGTGCCACACACCTGGATCAGGGCCGTCTTCCCGACCGGCTCCAGCATGAACATGGTGTAGAAAGTCGCGACCTCCAGCACCCGGATGAAGGGCATGCCCAGCAGCTCGGCGATGGCCCGCAGCGCCGGCTCCGAAACCCAGCCTTCCTGCTTCTGCACCAGCCACAGGATCGGGATCACCGCCGACTGGCGGCGATCGGCTGGATACTTGGCGATCCACCAGTCAACCTTGGCCTTCGTCGCCTTCGAGAAGGCGAAGCTGGCGGGCTGGTCCTTGGCGAGACGACGGACGGACATCGATCAGGCCTTCACGAAATCGACGCGGGCGATCTTGTCGCCGGCAAGGGAATAGATGGCGGCGACCTCGAAGGGCGTCGCCCCGGGGCTGCGGAACACGCGCTCGTGGTCGATCACGGTCAACCCGATGACCATGCGCGACAGCAGCTCGACCCGGTTCTGCGGATACTGGGCGAACAGGTCGGCATAGCGGGCCCGATAGGCGTCGCGCCCATGCAGGATCGGCGCGGCGTTCAGGTCGGCGACCGTCACGTCCTCGGCGAACCAGCCGACGAAGGCGTCGAGGTCCTGGGCGTTGTAGGCGTCCAGCTGGGCCTGGGCGATGGCTTCCGGGCTCATGCGGCTACCTCGCCGAGCGAGCGCAGGCGATGACGGGCGGCTCGAACGGGCGGGAACATGGAAAACAGGACTGCCGAGCCAAGGCCGGCCGCGTTGGGAGCCAACCAGCCCATCAGGCCTTGCATGGAGGGCACGAACGCCACGACCGTGGCAGCGGCAGCCGCAAACGCAAACAGCCACGCATTCTTCAGCGCCACATCAGCAAGAAATCCCCGGTTGCCTGACGGATCCCGGTGCATGCGCTCCGCGCCCCGCAGGACCTCGACCAGCAGGATGGCCAGATATGCTCCGACGAGAAACAGGGGGAAAAAGCCGCTCACCGGTCCACCTCCCCGAACACGATGTCGAGCGACCCGAGGATGGCGGACACGTCGGCCAGCATGTGGCCGCGGTTCATCCAGTCCATCGCCTGCAGGTGGCGGAAGCCCGGGGCCGAGATCTTGCAGCGGTACGGCTTGTTGGAGCCGTCGGACACCAGATAGACGCCGAACTCGCCCTTGGGCGCCTCGACCGCGGCATAGACCTCGCCCTCGGGGGTGCGGAAGCCCTCGGTGTAGAGCTTGAAGTGGTGGATCAGCGCCTCCATCGAGCGCTTCATCTCGCCCCGGCGCGGCGGCACCACCTTGTTGTCCTCGACCATGACCGGCGCGCCGACATAGTTGCGCAGGCGGTGGATGCACTGCTCCATGATCCGCAACGACTGCTTCATCTCCTCGATGCGCACCAGGTAGCGGTCCCAGCAATCGCCGTTCTTGCCGACGATGACGTCGAACTCGAGGTCAGCGTAGCACTCGTAGGGCTGCGACTTGCGCAGGTCCCAGGCGATGTCCGAGCCGCGCAGCATGACGCCGGTGAAGCCCCAGGCCAGCGCCTGCGCCCTCGACACCACGCCGATGTCCACGTTGCGCTGCTTGAAGATGCGGTTCTCGGTGACGAGGCTCTCAATGTCCTTCAGCGCCGCCGGGAAGGTCTTGCACCAGCGGTCGATGTCATCGATCAGGTCGGCCGGCAGGTCCTGGTGGACGCCGCCGGGGCGGAAGTAGTTGGCGTGCAGGCGCGCCCCGCAGGCGCGCTCGTAGAACACCATCAGCTTCTCGCGCTCCTCGAAGCCCCACAGCGGCGGGGTCAGGGCGCCGACGTCCATGGCCTGGGTCGTCACATTCAGCAGGTGCGACAGGATCCGGCCGATCTCGCTGTAGAGCACGCGGATCAACTGGGCGCGGTAGGGTACGTCGATGCCCAGCAGACGCTCGATCGCCAGGCAAAAGGCGTGCTCCTGATTCATAGGCGAGACGTAATCCAGACGGTCGAAGTAGGGCACGTTCTGGAGGTAGGTGCGCGCCTCCATCAGCTTCTCGGTGCCGCGGTGCAACAGGCCGATGTGCGGATCGACTCGGGTCACCACCTCGCCGTCCAGCTCCAGCACCAGGCGCAGCACGCCGTGCGCGGCCGGGTGCTGCGGGCCGAAGTTGATGGTGAACTTGCGGTCGTCCATGGCCCGCGCGTGCTCGTTGCGGGTATCGACAGCCCAGTCGCCGCTCGTCTGCACCGGGGTGTTGGCACCGTCAGCCATCAGACAGATCCTCGTCCAGAGACTCGCGCCGCCGCGTCAGCGCCACCAGCCAGCCGAGCGCCAGCGTCAATACGCCCATGCCCGATACCGCGGCGGTCGAGATTTCCCAGTCGCCCGTTAGCACAGCGATCGCCAGCGGCGTCGACAGCAGCACCGCCGCGGCCCCCAGCAGGGCGCTCTGCAGCTCGCCGGCCGACAGCCGCCGGATGCCCGCGCCCACGGCCAGACAGACCACGGCGACCATGATCGCCACGCCCAGCGCCTGCAGTTGCTCCGGTGCCACCTCGGGCGCGCGGGTGAACCAGCCCGTGAGTCGCGCCCCGAGCGTGAAGAGGAAGGCCGTCGAGAAGGTCACGAGGAAGAAGGCGGCTGCAGACCGGGCGGCGGAGCGTGTCATGGCCAGTCATCCTTTCCCCTTGACCTTGCCCTCGCTCGCCATGGACGCGGCGGGAGCGGGGGGCGGCGCGGGCGGCGGCGGGGCCGCCTTTTCGTCACCGGGCAGGACCGGGGCCGGATACTCGGCCCCTTCCCAGGGCGACAGGAAGTCGAAGTTGCGGAATTCCTGCTGCAGGCGCACCGGCTCGTAGACGACCCGCTTCTGGGCCTCGTCGTAGCGCACCTCGACATAGCCCGTCATCGGGAAGTCCTTGCGCAGCGGATGCCCCTCGAAGCCATAATCGGTGAGGATGCGGCGCAGGTCCGGATGGCCGGAGAACAGCGTGCCGTACAGGTCGAACGCCTCGCGCTCGAACCAGTCGGCCGCCGGATAGACGCTGACGGCGCTCGGTACCGGCGTCGTCTCGTCGGTCGATACCTTGATCCGCACCCGGGCGTTCCGTGTCAGACTGAGCAGGTGGTAGACTACTTCGAACCGCTCGGCGCGATCCGGGTAGTCGACGCCGCACACGTCGATCAACTGCTGGAAACCGAAGCGGTCGCGCAGTGCGCCCAGCACCTCGACGATCCGCTCGCGCGGGGCGACCAGCGTCAACTCGCCAAAGGCCACCCGGGCCTCGACGCCGAGCTCGGCGACCATCTCCGTCCCCAGCGGGGTCAGCGCCGCCTCGGTGGCCGCGATCTGCTCCAGCGCGTTCATCGCTCGATCGTCCCCGTGCGGCGGATCTTCTTCTGCAGCTGCAGCAGGCCGTAAATCAGGGCCTCGGCGGTCGGCGGACAGCCGGGCACGTAGACATCGACCGGCACGATCCGGTCGCAGCCTCGCACGACGCTGTAGCTGTAGTGGTAGTAGCCGCCGCCGTTGGCGCAGCTGCCCATCGACAGAACGTAGCGCGGGTCCGGCATCTGATCGTAGACCTTGCGCAGGGCCGGGGCCATCTTGTTGGTCAGGGTGCCGGCGACGATCATCAGGTCCGACTGGCGCGGGCTGGCGCGCGGGGCCATGCCGAAACGCTCCATGTCGAAGCGCGGCATCGACGCCTGCATCATCTCCACAGCGCAGCAGGCCAGACCGAAGGTCATCCACATCAGCGAGCCGGTGCGCGCCCAGGTGATGACGTCGTCCAGCGCAGCCGTCAGGAAGCCGTGCTCGCTCAGCTCGGTGTTGACCGCCTCGAAGAACCTGTCGTGGACGTCCGGGTCATAGCCCTCAACCGACGAGCGCGCGCCCGTTCCGTAGGGCGTTAGCGCCGAGGTCGGCCCCTGAACTCCGGGGGTGATCACTCCCATTCCAGCGCGCCCTTCTTCCACTCGTAAAGGAAACCGACCGTCAGCACGACCAGAAAGGTGAAGCCCGACCAGAAGGCGAAGATCATGCCCTCGCGGCTCAGGTCGAACATCGACACCGCCCACGGAAACAGGAACGCTACTTCAAGGTCGAAGATTATGAACAGGATCGACACCAGATAGAAGCGCACGTCGAACTTCATGCGGGCGTCGTCGAAGGCGTTGAAACCGCACTCATAGGCGGAGAGCTTCTCGCTGTCGGGGTTCTTCGGGGCCAGCACGAACGCCGCCACGATGAACAGGAGGCCCAGCACCGCCGCAATTCCAAGAAAGATCACGATCGGCAGGTATTCGAGAAGGTATTCGGTCATCGGAACGCCTCGGGCCGCCAAGGGGGAGTCGGCGGATTCGGCGCTTTCTAGACCTACTCCCCGTGCCGTTCAAACCCAAGCGTCGAAACGTTTTTTTTGCGATTGGCTCTCAAATTCACGCAGATTCCGGCTTGCCAAGCCAGTCCGCTGACGTTCCTTATCTCTCCCGCCAGTTTCGGCCAGTCACGGGAGGCATGTTTGGGCATCGGCAACGGGATTCTCACCTTCGTCGAAAAGGCGGGCAACCGCCTCCCCGACCCGGTTTTCATCTTTGTCTGGCTGATCGGGGCGCTGGTGGTCGGCAGCGTCGCCGCCGCCGCCTACAATCTCAGCGCTATAAATCCGGTCGATGGCCAGACCGTGGTTGCCCAGAGTCTGCTGTCCAGCGAGAACCTGCGCCGGCTGTTCGTCGATATGCCCCGGACCCTCACCGGCTTCGCGCCGCTGGGCTATGTGCTCGTGGTCATGCTCGGGGCCGGCGTGGCCGAACGCACCGGCTTGTTCTCGGCCGCCATGCGCGCCGGCATCCGTGATGCGCCCAAGGCCTTCCTGACACCGATCGTCGTATTCGTCGGCATCGTCTCTAACCACGCGGCCGACGCGGGCTATGTGGTGCTGGTGCCGCTGGCGGGCCTGATCTTCGCCGCCGCAGGACGTCACCCGGTGGCCGGCATCGCCGCCGGCTTCGCCGCCGTCTCCGGCGGCTTCTCGGCCAACCTCTTCCCAGGGCACCTCGACGCCCTCCTGCTCGGGATCACCGAGCCCGCGGCTCGTCTGATCCAGCCGGACTGGACGGCCAACATCGCCGGCAACCTGTATTTCATCATTGGCATGACGGTCGTGTTCGTGCCGCTGGCCTGGTTCGTGACCGACAAGATCGTCGAGCCGCGCCTTGGTCGGTGGACCCCGTCGGCCGACGCCCCGATCCAGCTCAGCGAATCGGCGCTCACGGGAGCGGAAAAGCGCGGCCTGTTCTGGGCCGGCCTGGCAACGGCTCTTGTCATCGGGGCCTGGGCTGCCATGACGCTTCTGCCCGACGCGGCCCTGATCAACGCCGAGGGGCCGGCGGACGAGCGCCTGAACCCCTTCTACAACTCTTTGGTCGCCGGCTTCTTCGTGCTGTTCCTCGCCGCCGGCGTGGCCTACGGTGCCGCGGCCGGCACTTTGAAGAACCACCGCGAGCTGGTGCGGATGATGACGGAGTCGATGGCGGTCATGGCCCCGTACATCGTGCTGGCCTTCGTCGCCGCCCACTTCGTGGCCATGTTCAACTGGTCGAACCTCGGGGTCATCACGGCGATCACCGGGGCGGAACAGCTCAAGGCCAGCGGTCTGGAGTCCTGGCAGCTGCTGGTGGCCATCGTACTGCTGGCGGCGACGGTCAACCTGCTGGTCGGGTCAGCCTCGGCCAAGTGGGCCGCCATGGCACCGGTGCTCGTGCCGATGCTGATGCTGCTCGGCATAAGCCCCGAGATGACCACGGCGGCCTTCCGCATGGGCGATTCGGTGACCAACATCATCACGCCTCTGATGGTCTATTTCCCGCTGATCCTCGGCTTCTGCCAGCGCTGGGTGCCGGGCTTCGGCATCGGCAACCTCATGGCGACGATGCTCCCCTACTCGTTCTTCTTCCTGATCGGGGGACTCATCATGACCGGTGCCTGGGTCTATTTCGGCCTGCCGCTTGGCGGCGGCGAGGTCGTCACCTACGACCTGCAGCAGGCCCGTCAGGCGGTTGAGGCGACCACGGCACCGTAATGCAGGTTCGACCGGGCCGGGCAGGGTCCAGCCCGGTCGAATGGCCATGTCGGAGATTGCTCCTCGGGACGAGAAAAGGGCGCTTGACAGGTTCGGGCACCCCCGCCTAAACGACGCGCCTCGCCGGGGACGACAGGTCGCCGGCCGGGAAACGCGGGTGTAGCTCAGTTGGTTAGAGTGCCGGCCTGTCACGCCGGAGGTCGCGGGTTCGAGCCCCGTCACTCGCGCCACTCCCCTCCAGGGAGTGGCGCTTCGCTCTTTCGGGACGTCTATGTCTTGAAGGCTCACCGTGGCCGGTGCCGCGCGGCTCAGCGGCTCGCGACGGCGGCCGCTGGCTGAACGAAGGCCGCCTCTCCGCTCAGGTCGCCGTAAACCCTGAACAGGTCCTCGAACACCCGGCTCCAGGCGAAGCTCTCCACCGCCCGGGCCCGCGCCGCGGCCCCGAGAGCCTCGATATCGCGCTCGAACAGGGCCTCGATCGCCGCGGCATAGGCGGCCGGCTCTGCCGCGGTCGCCAGCTGGCCGACAGCGCTGTCGACCGTCTCGGCCACGCCGCCGGCGTTGACGCCGACGACCGGTCGGCCGCACGCCATCGCCTCGAGCACGATCAGGCCGAACGGCTCCTTATCATTGGCGTGCACGAAGGCGTCGCAACCGGCGATGATCCGGGCCACCGCCTTCGGCTCGCGCTCATAGGGCAGGCTGATGACCCGGTCCTCATCCGGCAGCCCCTGCCCCGCCCCGACCAGGACCAGATGATAGGGGTCCCCGAGGCGCTGGACCGCGTCGATCAGCACATCGACATTCTTCTCCCGCGCCGGCCGACCGGCGAAGCACAGCAGCCGGGCGTCCGCGCCCAGCCCCAGCTGGCGCAGCAGCGAGGCGCGGTCACCACGGTCAGGGCGGAAGGTGTCGATCTCCACCCCCAACGGGCGGATGACGATGTCGTTCACCCCTGCCTCCTCAAGGCGACGGGCGATGTACCGGCTCGGCGAGACAACCCGGTCGAACTGCTTGAACAGCCGGGCCCAACGCTTCTCCACCGGCTTCTTCGCCCATTCGCCAAGGTGCAGGGCCGCCAGGGCGGCCGGATCGGAGTGACAGAACCCGACAACCGGACAGCCGACCCGCTGGCCCGCCTCAAGCGCCGCCTGGCCGGGGGTGTAGGGATCCCCCGCCTCGATCACGGCCGGGTTCGTGGCCGAGACCCAGGCACTCCAGCGCCTCACGCTGGTGGGCCAGCGATAGCCGTCTCCGAACGGCAGCTTGGCGGCGTGCAGGTGCACCGTGCCATCCGCCGCCACCCGGTGGCGGGCACCCGGCACCACCAGCCCGTGGCTCACCGCCGGCCGATTGGCCGCCAGCCAGTTCTTCTTGGACATCAGATAGCGTTTGACCCCGCCGGATCGTGGCGCGAACAGCATGGTCGTGTCGACCAGCCGTGGCCGCGGATCCTCGGTCGCCCGGGTCACGGCGCGGAGGGTCGCCGACACCTCCTCGGAGCGACCGGGAATCGGCCACAGCTCGGTCTCGAGCGCTTCGAAGGTCAACATGCGTTCCGTCGACAGGGGATCAATCCCCGGTCCAACAGTCGACCGCGGCGACAGGCTGCGACGGGCGGGCTTTCTCGGCGTCATTCCCAAGGCCCCTACGCCCCCACAGGACGAAGCTCAAGCGCCCACACCGGAGCGCCTGCCCGACGGTCCCGGCAAGGGGCGAAAGCGAGGCCGACAATGCCTTTAGCCTTGCATTCGCCTCAAATTCGCGAAAGTTGGGAGCTGTCGTCCGACGCTCCGGGAGGGCCGTCGACGCCCGGCTCGCGTGTCACCTGAAGGGTTCTTCTGAATGCGTATCCTGCTCGCGACCGCGGCGGCGCTCGCTCCGCTCATGGCCGCCGCCGGGGCTTCCGCCGAGGTGGTCATCTCGACCAGCCGGACGACGGTGATCCGGACGTCGAACGCCACCGGAAGCGCCCCCGACAACATCCGCCTCGCCAGTGGGGGCGCGATCAATGTCGCCTCGGGCTCAGCGATCACCCTTGATTCGAACCACAGTGTCGATCTGGACAGTGGCAGCAGCATCACCATGACGCGGGCGGCGAGCGGAGCGACGGCGATCGAGGCCCGGCCAGGTCTCAACAGCGGCATCATCGTCGGCGGGACCATCCGCATCACCGACGATATCGACACCCCCGTGGACACGGACAGGGACGGCGACGCGGACGGACCGTTCGCAAGCGGCGACAATCGCTACGGCGTCCGCATTGTCGGTCCGGGAACCTTCACTGGGGACATCCTCGTGGAGAACACCGGTTCGATCGTGGTCGAGGGAAACAATTCGGCCGGCATTCTGGTCGAGCCCGGTCTTGCCGGGCGGATTGACACCCGCGGCACGATTTCCGTGGTTGGAAACAATACCTTCGGCGTGCGGACTCAGGGCAATGTGCAAGGCGTACGCATCGGCTCGGGCGTAAGCGCCCTGGGCGATGGTGCGGTCGGGGTCGCGGTCGACGGCAATGTCTCGGGCCAGGTTCGGCTGCAGGGAGCCGTGTCGGCCACCGGCTACCGCTTCACCTCGCGTCTCGTGAAGGCTGGCGGCGCCCAGGCGCGGCCGGAGCTGCTGTTCTACGAAGACCTCGACGCTGATGACATTTTTCAGGGTGGCCCCGCCGTCCGCGTGACGGGCGATATCGGCTCCGGCATCCTGCTCGACATCGCGCCGCGCTACCTCGGCGGGCTGGAGGGCGATGACGATGGCGACAGCGTCAACAACGGCAACGAGGACGACGACGGCGACGGCACGATCAACCGCAATGACAGTGACCGCGACGGCGACGGGGTGCCAGATGCGCAGGAGACCGACTCCAGCCTGACGGTGTTTGGCGGCGCACCGGCGCTCATGATCGGCTCCGATACCCGCGCATCCACGATCGGGGCCGTCGGGACGGGCGACAACGCCTTTGGCGTGATCAACCACGGCACCATAACCTCTCAGGGCCTGCTCGACGGCGTAACCTCGACGGGTATCCAGCTCGGGGCCGGGCAGGCGGTGGCGATCGCCGGCGGCTTCCGCAACAGCGGCACCATCTCCGCCACGGCCTATGACGCCGACGCGCGCGCCGTCGCGATCGGTGCCGGGGTCTCGGCCCCGGCCATCGTCAACAGCGGCACCCTTCAGGCCAGCGGCCTGACCGAACTGGTCAAGCGCGCTTTCGGCCTCGACATCGCTGCCGGGTCCACCGTCTCCTCCTTGGTCAACAGCGGCGCGATCGGGGCCAATCTGGCTGGCGAGAAGGGCGACGCCATCGGCCTTCGGGACGCCTCGGGCACCCTGACCTCGATCATCAATACGGGCCGGATCTTCGGAGTGGTCACGGCGACCGATGACGAGGACGACAACGACGACAGAAACACCGACGCGTCTGACGAGGTGGTCACCGGTCGCGCCATCGCGATCGACGTCAGCGCCAATACGACCGGCGTCACCCTGGTCCAGACCGGCGACACAACGGTCGACCGCTTCTCGGATTTTGACAGCGACGGTACGCCGGACCTGACCGACACCGACGACGACAATGACGGCATTCCGGACGCCCAGGACAATGCCGACAATGACGACGACAACGACGGCGTGCCGGACGAGCGCGAGGCGATTATCTCCGGTGCCGTTCTGTTCGGCTCGGGGGCGGACACCTTCGACGTGCGCAACGGGCAGGTGCTCGGCGATATCAGCTTCGGTGCCGGTGCCGACCGTCTGCTGATCAGCGGTAGGGCCGAGGTGCGCGGCACCCTCACTGACTCCGATGGCCTGCTCAACATCACCGTGAGCAACGGCACGCTGGAGACGCGTCAGTCCACCACCCTGAACCTCACCAACCTTACGGTGGGCGGCCAGGGTACGCTGCTGGTCGCCGTGGACCCGCTGAGCGGTGCCGGCGGGTTGAACGTCTCCGGCACGGCCAACCTGACCCAGGGCGCGACACTTGGCGCGCGCTTCAACTCCCTCGTCCGGGACCAGCAGCGCCTGACGCTGATCCGCGCCGGCAACCTGCAGGCCGCCGGCGTCAACCTCGGCTCGATCAACGAGAACTCGCCGTTCCTCTACAATGTCGCGGCCGGGGTCGACACCACCGCCAACACCGTCTTCGTGGACGTGCGCCGCAAGACGGCCGGCGAGCTGGGCTTCATCGCCTCCGAGGCCGCCATCTATGACTCCGTCTATGAGGCGCTCGGCCTCAACGCCACGCTGCGCGGGGCGGTTCTGAACCAGCTCGACCGCGGCGGCTTCATCGATCTGTACGAGCAGATCCTGCCCGAGCACTCGGGTGGGGCCCTGACCTCGCTGGCCTCGGGCGTCGACGCGGTGACCCGCGCCCTGACCGGTCGCAACGAGGTGCTGGCGGCGGGGCAGACCAGCGCCTGGCTGCAGGAGATCACCTTCTACGCCGACAAGGACAAGACCGACAGCTACGGCTTCCGCGCCGAGGGCTTCGGCGTGGCTGGCGGCGTCGAGCGCGGAACGAGCTTCGGAAACGTCGGCCTGAGCGTCGCCTTCACCTCCTCGGATATCGAGGATCCGGAAGCCGCCGCCGAGGAGAACCTCGCCGCCAATCTGATCGAGCTGGGACTCTACTGGCGCGCCCAGGGCCAGTATTGGACCACCTGGGCCCGCGCCGCGGCTGGTTACGCCACCATGGAAGGCACGCGCCAGATCGTTGGCGAGAACCTCAACCTGACGACCGAGGCGGACTGGAACGGCCTGACCCTGGCCGCCGCAGGCGGGGTCTCCTACCGTCGCACCTTCGGCCGTTTCGAGGTGCGCCCCGAGCTTTTCGCCGAGTACTTCTGGCTGAACGAGGACGGCTACACAGAGCGCGGGGCCGGTGACGGCTTCGACCTCGAGATCGACGACCGCGATGGCCACATGTTCACCGCCACGGCGGCCATGACTGTCGGTGCCCGCTTCGGGCGCGACGGCTGGATCCGCCCGGAGCTGCGTGTCGGCTGGAAGCAGTACATCTCGGTCGACGGCGGCGAGACGGTCGGCCGCTTCTCCGGCGGCACGCGCGAGTTCCTGTTGGCCAACGGGGCCATCGAGGGCGGCGGCCCGATCCTCGGCCTGCGCCTCGGCATTGGCAATGACCTCGGCCTGCTGATGATCGAGGCCAACGGCGAGTCGATCGAGGACTACGTCCGCTACAGCCTGCTGCTGCGCGCCAGCTTCCGGTTCTGACATCCGCCGATCCGACAGAAAATGGGCCCGCCGGATCGCGCCGGCGGGCCTTTGCGTATCTGGTGGGCGGCGAGGGGTTCGAACCCCCGACCCCCTCGGTGTAAACGAGGTGCTCTGACCAGCTGAGCTAGCCGCCCGCTCGACCGAAATCGGTTGAGTTGGACACCATCCAACTCGGCTCAGATTTCGGTCCAGCTTGAACCGGGAGCCTGATTCACGGCATCGACGGAATCGCGAAGCTAATCCATCTCAGCCGAACAGGCTCCAAGGGGTGATGCCCGCGTCCGGCGCGCCGATCAAGGGCGGCGCGAAAACGGCAGGGGCGAACCCCGGCCGTCGATCGTGTCAGGCGCTCAGTGGGTGGCCACCGCCCCCGGCACCTCCGGCGGCGGCGTGGCAGGTAGCGGCTCGGCCGCCTCGTCCCACTCCACCGGCGTGAGCTCCCCGGTCAGGGCCCACTTGAGCGCCTCGTCGGCGGTCGAGACCGGCACAATCTCCAGTCCCGCCTTCACATTCTCCGGCACATCCGCGAGGTCCTTCTCGTTCTCCTGCGGGATCAGCACCGTCTTCACGCCCGAGCGCAGCGCGGCCAGCAGCTTCTCCTTCAGGCCGCCGATGGCGGTGACCCGCCCGCGCAGGGTGATCTCGCCGGTCATGGCGATATCTTTGCGGATCGGGATGCCGGTCAGCACCGAGACCATGGCCACGGTCATGGCCACGCCGGCGGACGGACCGTCCTTGGGCGTCGCCCCGTCCGGCACGTGCACGTGGATGTCGGTCTTCTCGAACACTGGCGGCTTCACGCCAAAGGCCAGCGAGCGGGCGCGGACATAGGAGGCGGCGGCCGAGATCGACTCCTTCATCACCTCCTTGAGGTTGCCGGTCACGGTCATGCGGCCGCGACCCGGCATGCGGATCGCCTCGATGGTCAGGATGTCGCCGCCGAACTGGGTCCAGGCCAGCCCGGTGACGATGCCCACCTGGTCCTCCGCGTCGGTCTCGCCGTAGCGATACTTCCGCACGCCGGCATATGCAGCGAGCTTCTCCGCATCGATGGTGATCGCCGCGGCTCCCGTCTTGGCCATCTCGCGCACGGCCTTGCGCGCCAGACCGCCGAGGGCCCGTTCCAGCGAACGTACCCCCGCCTCGCGAGTGTAGTAGCGGATCAGATCCCGGATCATCTCGTCCGGCAGAACCAGCTCGCCGGCCTTCAGCCCATGGTCCTTCATCAGCTTGGGCAGGACGTGACGGCGGGCGATCTCGACCTTCTCGTCCTCGGTGTAGCCGGACACCTGGATGATCTCCATGCGGTCCATCAGCGGCTGGGGCATGTTCAGGCTGTTGGCCGTGGTGACGAACATCACCTGGGACAGGTCATAGTCGACCTCCAGATAGTGGTCGCCGAACGTAGAGTTCTGCGCCGGGTCCAGCACCTCGAGCAGGGCCGACGACGGGTCACCGCGCCAGTCGGCACCCAGCTTGTCGATCTCGTCCAGCAGGATGAAGGCGTTGGTGGTCTTCGCCTTCTTCATGGCCTGGATGATCTTGCCCGGCATCGAGCCGATGTAGGTCCTGCGGTGGCCGCGGATCTCGGCCTCATCCCGAACGCCGCCCAGCGACATGCGGACGTACTCGCGCCCGGTCGCCTTGGCGATCGACTTGGCCAGCGAGGTCTTGCCGACCCCCGGCGGTCCGACCAGGCACAGGATCGGCCCCTTCAGGCTGTTGGTTCTCGCCTGAACCGCCAGGTACTCGATGATCCGCTCCTTGACCTTCTCCAGACCGAAGTGATCCTCCTCAAGGATGTCCTCGGCCCGGTTCAGGTCGATCGGCTTCTGCCGCGCCTTGCCCCACGGGATCGACAGCAGCCAGTCGAGATAGTTCCGCACCACGGTTGATTCCGCAGACATCGGGCTCATGTTGCGCAGCTTCTTCAGCTCCGCCTCGGCCTTGGTCCGGGCCTCCTTGGACAGCCTTGTCTTGCGGATGCGCTTTTCCAGCCCGACGAGCTCGTCGCGCTGGTCGTCGCCCTCGCCCAGCTCTCGCTGGATCGCCTTCATCTGCTCGTTGAGATAGTACTCGCGCTGGGTCTTCTCCATCTGCCGCTTCACGCGGCTGCGGATCTTCTTCTCAACCTGCAGGACGCTGATCTCGCCTTCCATGAGGCCGAAGACCTGCTCCAGCCGGCGCGGAACGGAGATGGCCTCAAGCAGGGCCTGCTTGTCGCTGATCTTCACCGACAGGTGCGCCGCCACCGAGTCAGCCAGCTTGGACGGATCAGTGATCTGCGGGATCGCCGAGAGGGCCTCCGGCGGCACCTTCTTGTTCAGCTTGACGTAGTTCTCGAACTGTTCGACCACGGCCCGCACCAGCGCCTCGGCCTCGCTGGCCTCGCCCGCCTCGTCGGCGATCGGCTGGGCCTCGGCCTCGAAGTACTCGCTGCGGTCCGTGAATCGCACCAGGCGGGCGCGAGACTTGCCCTCGACCAGCACCTTGACCGTACCGTCAGGCAGCTTTAGCAGCTGCAGCACCGTGCCCAGCACGCCGGTGGCGAAGATGTCGGCCGGGGCAGGATCGTCATCGACGCTGTTCTTCTGCGTGGCCAGCAGGATCTGCTTGTCGCCCCGCATGATCTCGTCGAGCGCCTTCACCGACTTCTCGCGCCCGACGAACAGCGGCACGACCATGTGCGGGAAGACGACGATGTCGCGGAGGGGCAGGACAGGGAGGACTTGGGACTCGGACATGATACGGATCTCCGGGGCCCTTGAGGATCGCAGGCCCGCGCGGTCGCTGGTCAGGGCCTGGCCCTGATCACCCGATCGCGCCCGCCCATGAGGCGGACTTTGATCGGATATGTGGCGCGTCGGCCCCGCGGTTCAAGCGCCACCCGCCGGGGTGCGACAATCACCGGTAAACGAGCGGCGGGAACGACACGGGCCGGGCGTCGGAAACACCGGGCCCGCGCGATAGATCTAGCCAGCCGGTCAGGCGGCGCCGTCGGCCTTCTTCTTGGTCTCGGCGTAGATCACCAGCGGCTGGGCCCGGCCCTCGACCACCTCGGCGTTGACCACGACCTCCTCGACTCCCTCGTAGCTGGGCAGCTCGAACATGGTCTCCAGCAGGATGCCCTCCATGATGGAGCGCAGGCCGCGGGCACCGGTCTTGCGGGTGATGGCCTTCCTGGCGATCGTCGACAGGGCGTCGTCGGTGAAGGTCAGGCCGATATTCTCCATCTCGAACAGGCGCCGGTACTGCTTGACCAGGGCGTTCTTGGGCTCGGTAAGGATCTTGACCAGCGCCACCTCGTCCAGGTCCTCGAGCGTGGCGATCACCGGCAAACGGCCAATGAACTCCGGGATCAGGCCGAAGCGCATCAGATCGTCCGGCTCGACCTCCTTGAGGATCTCCCCGGTGCGGCGCTCGTCGACGTCCTTGACCTTGGCACCGAAGCCGATCGAGGCACCGCTGCCACGAGCCGAGATGACCTTCTCCAGCCCGGCGAAGGCGCCGCCGACGATGAACAGGATGTTCGAGGTATCGACCTGCAGGAACTCCTGCTGCGGATGCTTGCGCCCGCCCTGCGGCGGCACGGAGGCCACCGTGCCCTCCATGATCTTGAGCAGGGCCTGCTGCACGCCCTCCCCGCTCACGTCGCGGGTGATCGACGGGTTGTCTGACTTACGGCTGATCTTGTCGATCTCGTCGATATAGACGATGCCGCGCTGGGCTCGCTCGACGTTGTAGTCCGAGGCTTGGAGCAGCTTGAGAATGATGTTCTCGACGTCCTCTCCAACGTAACCCGCCTCGGTCAGGGTCGTGGCGTCGGCCATGGTGAAGGGCACGTCGATGATCCGCGCCAGCGTCTGGGCCAGCAGCGTCTTGCCCGAGCCGGTCGGCCCGATAAGCATGATGTTCGACTTGGCCAGTTCGACGTCGTTGTTCTTCGTTGCGTGGTTCAGGCGCTTGTAGTGGTTGTGGACCGCGACCGAGAGCACCTTCTTGGCGTGGTGCTGACCGATCACATAGTCGTCCAGGACTTCGCGAATCTCCTTCGGAGTCGGGACCCCGTCCTTGGACGCCTTGAAGGAGATCTTGTGCTCCTCCCGGATGATGTCCATGCACAGCTCGACGCACTCATCGCAGATGAACACCGTCGGTCCGGCGATAAGCTTGCGCACCTCGTGCTGGCTCTTGCCGCAGAAGCTGCAGTAAAGGGTGCTCTTGGCGTCCGTGCCGGCTGCTTTGGTCATCGACCCTTCTCACTCTCGCGCCCGATCCCGCCGATCCGAGACGCGGTTCCCATGCGTAGCATTCCCATGATGGGCGCACAGGTCTTCAAAAATTGACAATCACCCATCCCATCCGCGACCACAACCCCGATGTCCTGCGACGTCGGCGCTGCGCGGTGGGTCAAACGATGTGGCTGGGGATTGCGGCGAATGGCTGACATGGGGGCTGAAACGGTTCTGCGCCAGAGCCCCAGCAAGGGCCGGGCCATCGTCGCCTTCGACTTCGACGGCACCCTCACCGTACGCGACAGCTTCACCGCCTTTCTACGATGGCATGTGGGGAAACGTCGCTGGACCAAGGGCTTGCTGCGCCTGACTCCGGCTCTGACAGCCTATGCCCGCGACCGTGACCGGGAGCGGATCAAGGCCGCGGCGACCCGGGAGTTCCTTGAGGGCCTCGACCGTGCCGAACTGGAACGCCGCGCCGAGACCTTCGCCGCAACGCGCTGGGCGCGGCTGATGCGGCCCGACGCGCTCGCAACCTGGGCGGCGTGGGGTGAGGCGGGCGCGCATCGCGTGATTGTGACCGCCAGTCCCGAGACGACCGTCGCGCCCTTCGCCCGCCGACTCGGCGCCGAGGCCCTGCTCGGCACGCAGCTGGTGTTCGACGGGGCCGGCCGGGTCACCGGGGCGTTCGCGGGCCCCAACTGCCGCGGCGAGGAGAAGGTGCGGCGCCTGCGCGCCGTTTATGGTGCCGAGGTCCGGCTCGCCGCCGCCTATGGCGACACCTCCGGCGACGCCCAGATGCTGGCGATCGCCGACGAGGGCGGCTTCAGGGTGTTCCGGGCGAGACCTTGAAGCCTCTGAGATTCGACTTTTGGATCAATTCCCGAGGAAGCCGTTCCGCTTCGCGGCCCACAACCCCGTCGCGAGGTGCCAGATGTTGGCCTTGCAGGGCATGTCTCGAAGGCCAGCCTCATCGATGCCGAGGGCGTTCTCCTTGAGTGCCCGAAACACCCGTTCGTGCGCTGAATCATAAACGCGCGAGATCATGGCGACCGTCCCTTGTTCCCAGTTGGGACGGCAACGATGACCCCGGACGCACATGCCAAAAATGCACTCAAGATCGAGGCGGATCAGACCGACTTGACCCCGTCGTCCTCGGCCTGCTCGCGGCGGTCGTAGACGTGGTCGACGATGCCCCAGGCCTTGGCTTCCTCGGCGTTCATGAAGTGGTCGCGGTCCAGGGTGCGCTCGACCTCCTCATAGGTCCGGCCGGTATGCTTGACGTAGATCTCGTTCAGCCGGCGCTTGGTCTTGATGATGTCCTCGGCGTGGCGCTCGATGTCCGAGGCCTGGCCGCGGAAGCCGCCGGAAGGCTGGTGGACCATGATGCGGGCGTTCGGCAGGGCGATGCGCTGGCCGGCGGCGCCGGCGGTCAGCAGCAGGGAGCCCATCGAGGCCGCCATGCCCATGCACACCGTCGTCACCGGGCACTTGATGTACTGCATGGTGTCGTAGATCGCCATGCCCGAGGTCACCACGCCGCCCGGGCTGTTGATGTACATGGAGATTTCCTTCTTCGGGTTCTCCGACTCGAGGAACAGCAGCTGGGCGCAAATCAGCGACGCCATGCCGTCCTCGACCGGCCCGGTCAGGAAGATGATCCGCTCGCGCAGCAGGCGCGAGAAGATGTCGAAGGCCCGTTCGCCGCGGCTGGATTGCTCCACCACCATCGGCACCAGGTTCATGGTGAGGTTGTCGATCGGATCGCGCATGAAGGCCTTCTCGGAGTGCGAAAACGCGCGGGACGACTCATCGCCGCTCCGCTTGCTCCAGATATCGCGTCCCGAAGGCCGCGGCGCAACCTGCGACCGGTTTACGCCTCGTCCTCGTCCTTGAGCAGCTCTTCCTTGGAGATCGGTGCGTCCGTGACCTCGGCCAGGCCGAAGATCAGCTCGCACACCTTCTCCTCGTAGATCGGCGCGCGCATCTGGGCGGCCGCGCCCGGGTTCTGGCGATAGAAGTCGAGCACCGCCCGCTCCTGGCCCGGATAGTTGCGGGTCTCGGCCAGGATCGCCTGGTTCAGCTCCTGGTCGGAGACGGTGACGTTGTTGGCGCGACCGATCTCGGCCAGCACCAGCCCCAGGCGCACGCGGCGCTCGGCGATCTTGCGGTACTCGGCCTTGAGGTCGTCGTCCGACTTTTTCGCGTCCTCCTCCGGCAGGCGGCCGGCAGCCTTGTCGGCCTCAACTTGACGCCAGATGCCGTCGAACTCCGCGTCCACCATCTTCGGCGGCAGCGGGAAGTCGTGGGCGGCGTCCAGCTGGTCCAGCAGGGCGCGCTTCAGCTTGAAGCGGGCAGCACCGGCGTACTGCTGGTTCAGGTTCTGCCGCAGCAGCTCCTTCAGCTTGTCCAGCGACTCCAGACCCAGGCGGATGGCGAACTCGTCGTTGATCTCGGCGTCCTTCGCGGCCTTCACGGCCTTGACCTTGACGTCGAAGGTGGCCGGCTTGCCGGCCAGGTGTGCAGCCTGGTAGGTCTCGGGGAAGGTCACCTTGAGGGTCTTCTCCTCGCCGACCTTGACGCCCTTGAGCTGCTCCTCGAAGCCCGGGATGAAGCTGTTCGAGCCGATCACCACGGCGGCGTCCTCGGCCGTGCCTCCCTCGAAGGCCTCACCCTCGATCTTGCCGACGAAGTCGATGATCACCTGGTCGCCGTCGGCGGCCTTGGGGACCTTGCCGCCCTTGTCCTCGTAGCTCTTGGCCTGGCCAGCCAGTTCCCTGAGGGCCTCCTCCAGATCCTCGTCGGAGGCCTCGTAGACCGGGCGCGACAGCTTCAGGGCCTTGGGGTCGGCCGGGGTGAAGTCCGGCATGACCTCCAGCGACATCTCGTAAGCTAGATCGGCCTCGCCCGCGACGACCTTCTCGATGTCGCTGACCATGGTCATCTCGGCCGGGGCGGCCGGGCGCAACTTCGCGTCGTCCAGAGCCTTCTGGCTCGACTGGTTCAGCTCGGTGTTGACGATCTCGCCCATCAGGTCGCGACCAAAGGTCTTCTTCACGTGCGAGACCGGCACCTTGCCCGGACGGAAGCCCTTGAGGCGGACCTGCGGGGCCACTTCCTTCAGGCGCGCGTCGAGCTTGGCAGTCAGCTCGGCGGCGGGAATGGTGACCGCGATCACGCGGCTCAGGCCTTCGTTCGACTTTTCGACGACTTGCATGGGGGGTCTGACGCTCTGGGGCGGCCTGGCGGCGGCGCGCGGATTGCAGGAAACGCAAGGGCCGCCCCCTGACGGGGGCGGCACCTCGAAGCCCGCCCTTATGTCGAGAACGGCCGCGAAGGTCAACGCGAGGTTCCGTACGGGCGCTCGAGACGCTAACGGAGAGGCATGAGCGCCTCCCCTGCCCCCCTCGGCGTCTTCGTTACGCCGGTCACCCCGCTGCAGCAGAACTGCACCGTCGTCTGGTGCACGGCAACGAACCGCTGCGCGGTCATCGATCCCGGCGGAGCCGTCGACGCCGTGCTCGGCGAGGTGGCCCGTCGCGGCCTCGGGGTCGAAGCGATCTGGATCACCCACGGCCACCTCGACCACGCGGGCGGCGCGGCCGAGATGCAGGAAAAGACGGGCGTGGAGATCATCGGCCCCCACCCGGCCGACCAGTTCTGGATCGACGGCATCGCCGCCCAGGGGCGAGTGTATGGGGTCCCCGAGGCTCGTGGATTCACGCCCACCCGTTGGCTGGCGGATGGCGACGAACTGACGCTCGGCGATACCCGCTGGCAGGTGTTCCACACCCCGGGTCACACGCCTGGCCACGTGATCTTCCACTGCGCCGAGGCGCGCTTCGCCCAGGTCGGCGACGTCCTGTTCCGCGGCTCGGTCGGCCGTACAGACTTCCCGCAGAGCGACCCGCAGGCGCTGATCCGGTCGATCATCGACAAACTGTGGCCGCTCGGGGACGATGTGACCTTCGTTCCCGGGCACGGGCCGGTCTCGACCTTCGGCCAGGAGCGGCGCGACAATGCCTTTGTCGCCGACCGCGTCCTTGCCGCAGCCCGGATCTAGCGTCGGAGAATAAGTCCGACGAATACAGGGCGATCCCTTCGCCCCGCCGCTGCCTGACCCGGGAACCGGACCGCCGGCCGTCGACCTGCCGGAAGTCCGGACGCCAACGGCCCCGGACCAGGAGCTCCCGCCGCCCGACTCACCGACCTCGCCGATCCGCTCGCCGCAGGATCCGGGTTGAGACGCTCCTGCAAGCGGCGCAAGACCGGCTATCCGATGGCAGTCTGTCGCGGAACCGGCACCGTTCCCTCGCGGCCCAGACCGGCCGCAAGGGCGGCGAGGCCTCGCACGCCGGCCGCAACCGGCCCAGGGGCGGACAACCGGAATCCTGCGGCTGAAGCCGGCCTTCTGCCCAGCCTTCCGGAGGGGTGCCACCACACGGGGCCGCCCCTCTGCGATCGCCGGGCGATCCCGGCCCGACGCGTGCAGCTCAGATCGCCGAAAGCACGGCCAGGGCGACCTGCGGCATCCCGCTCACATGGAAGGCGTCAACCCGCCAGCCGCTGCGCCGGGCAAGGGCCTCCACCATGGCCCGGTCGAACTTGTGGGCGCTCTCGGTATGAACCGTCTCCCCCGCCGCGAACACAGCCTCGTGATCTCCGACGACGAAGCGGAGCTGGCGGCTCGCCACGAGGTGCATCTCGATCCGGCGGGCCTCGGCGTTCCAGTTCGCCCGGTGCTCAAAGTCGTAAGGCGATACCGCCGCCCCGAGCTCTCGCGCGGCCCGGGCGATCAGATTGCGGTTGAAGGCCGCGGTGACACCGGTGGCGTCGCTATAGGCGGCCACAAGCGTGGCCTCATCCTTGATCAGGTCCACGCCAAGGATGAACAGGGCGTCGTCGCCCAGCATGTCCCGCGCGGCCGCCAGAAAGCGCCGCTGCTCGCCCGGCCCTAGGTTGCCGATGGTCGATCCGGGAAAGAAGCCGATCCGTCTGCCGGCCGGCGTTCCCACCGGCAGACGCACAGCCGACAGGAAATCCACCTCAAGCGGCAGAACCTTGAGCGCCGGATACGCCTGCCCAAGCTGCGCGACAGCGCCGTCCAGCGCCGACGGGCTGATGTCGATCGGCACATAGGCAGCGAGATCGGGGGCTGCATCCAGCAGCAGACGGGTCTTCTCGCTCGCGCCCGAGCCATACTCGACCAGCACGGCACCGGCCCCGAAGCGAGCGACGATGTCCGCGGCGGTGTCGCGCAGCAAGCTCAACTCCTGCCGCGTCGGATAGTACTCCGGCAGGACCGTGATCTTCTCGAACAGGGCCGAGCCGGCAGCATCGTAGAACCACTTCGGCGATACCTGTTTCGGCGTCCTGGCCAGGCCTGCCCCGAGCGCGCGGGCAAACGCCACGCCCGCCGCGCCCGCATTGCGGGCCAGACGCAGCCCGCTGAAGGCCCAGCGCTGATGCGGATAGTAGAAGTTTCGATAGGTGACCCGGGCATGGCTGCCCGGCGTGGCGAAGGCCGAGCCGCGCAGCACCATCTGGTTGGCCATGAACTTGCCGTTGTACTCGGCGGCCGTACCGGGGGTCGGGCGGAATCCTGGATAGGGCGCGTAGGCGGACGCCGTCCATTGCCAGACCTCGCCGAACAGGCCGGACAGCGAGTCGCCCTCCGTTATCGCGGCATACTCCCACTCGGCTTCCGTCGGTAGGCGGGCACCGGCCCAGCGTGCGAAGGCCTCGGCCTCGTAGAAGCTGATGTGACGGACCGGCGCGGCCAGATCGACCGGCCGACGCCCGGCCAGGGTCATGACGCTCCAGTCCCCGTCTCTCTCCGCGCGCCAGTAGAGCGGGGCCTGCCAGTCCCCGCCCCGCGCCGCCGCCCAGCCATCGGCGAGCCACAGCTCGACGCGGCCGTAACCGCCGTCCTCGATGAAGGCGAGCCAGTCGCCATTGGTCACCAGTCCGCGCGCCATTTCGAAGGGCGGGATCCAGACGGTGTGACGCGGCCCCTCATTGTCGAAGGCGAAGCCCGCGCCCGGCGCGGCACCGACGTCGGCCCTGCCCCCCTCGAACACCGCCCAGTCGGAGGAGGCAGTCGCGGACGCCGGGGCCGCGAGCCGCGGCTCCGCCGGATAGGCGGCGGGGTCCAGCGGCGATGCCGCCATGAGGGCCAGCAGGTCCGAGAGGAAGAGCTCCTGATGCTGCTGGTCGTGGTGCAGTCCCAGCTCAAACAGATAGGTCTCCAGCGGCCCGTCGAGACCCGTCTCAAGACGATTGCGCGTCCGGCGGTCGATCTCTGCCCGGTAGGCCAGTACCTCGGCCAGCGAGGGCCGGGTCATCAGGCCCCGCGCCCCGCGCGCCACACGGGTGCCGACCGCATCATAGTAGGAATTGAACACCTGCTGCAGGCGTGGATCGACCGGCACATAGGCAGGATCGCGGGCGAGGATCATCGCTTCAAAGAACCAGCTGGTGTGGCCGAGGTGCCACTTGCCCGGGCTCGCGTCGGACATGGCCTGGGCCGCGAGATCCTCCGCCGACAAGCCGTTGGCCAGACGCGGCATGACGGCCCGCACCTCGTCGTAGCGCCGCGCCTCAGGCCCGGCCAGCACCTCGATCCTAGCCGTCTGGTTCATGCCGCGCTCCCCCGGACGCCCCGCGGTGCCACCCTAGCACCATATGCGCGAGGGGGAGCGGGCCGGTTTCCTGACGGCGACTCCAGCTGTGTGGGTGCCCGGCCCTTCAGGTCCCGGCACCTGCCCCCGGCCCCGCCTCAGCGTACCGGTCGGCCGCCGTGCTTCGCGTACTCCAGCCTGGCGATGGTGCGGTTGTGCACCTCGTCCGGCCCGTCGGCGATGCGCAGGGTACGCACCGTGGCATAGAGCTCGGCCAGCGGCGTGTCGGGCGACACGCCTGCGCCACCGAACGCCTGGATGGCATCGTCGATGACCTGCAGCGCCATGCGCGGTGCGGCGACCTTGATCTGGGCGATCTCGGACTTGGCACCCTTGGCCCCGATCTCGTCCATCATCCACGCTGCCTTGAGAACCAGCAGGCGGCACATCTCTATGTTGATGCGCGCCTCAGCGACGCGCTGCTCCCACACTGAGTGCTCGGCGATGACTTTCCGGAAGGCGGTGCGATTTAGCAGACGCTCGCACATCAGCTCCAGCGCCCGCTCGGCGCAGCCGATCACCCGCATGCAGTGATGGATGCGGCCCGGCCCGAGACGTCCCTGGGCGATCTCGAAACCGCGCCCCTCGCCGGCGATCAGGTTCTCCACCGGCACCCGGACGTTCTCCAGTACGACCTCGGCGTGGCCGATCGGCAGTTCGTCATAGCCGAACACCTTCAGCATCCGCTCAACGCGGAACCCGGGCGTATCGACCGGAACGATGATCTGGCTCTGCTGCTGATGGGTCGCGGCACCCGGATCGGTCTTGCCCATGACGATAGTCACGGCAACGTTCGGATGGGCCATGTTGGTCGACCACCACTTGCGCCCGTTGATCACATATTGATCACCGTCGCGCTCGATGCGGGTCTCGATGTTGGTAGCGTCCGAGCTCGCCACGCCCGGTTCAGTCATCAGGAAGGCCGAGCGGATTTCGCCCGCCATGAGCGGCTTGAGCCAGCGTGCCTGCTGCTCAGCGTTCCCGTACATATGGAGGACTTCCATGTTGCCGGTGTCGGGAGCGTTGCAGTTGAACACCTCGGCCGACCAGAGATGGCGGCCCATCAGCTCGGCCAGCGGCGCATACTCAAGGTTGGTAAGTCCCGCACCGTGCTCCCCGGGCAGGAACATGTTCCAAAGACCAGCTTCACGGGCCTCGGCCTTGAGCCGCTCCATGGTCGGGGGCTGACGGCTTGGTGCCTCGGCCACCTCGGCGCGATAGGTCTCCTCGACCGGGATCACCCGGTCGTTGAGAAAGCGGGCGACCCGCTCGCGCCAGTGGTCGGCGCGTTCGCTGGGCTGGAAATGCATGGGCTTCCTCCTTGAAGCAAAACGACGCGGCCCCGGAGGACCGCGCCCTTCGCGGGATTACAGTATGGCCAAGGCTCAGCTCTTCAGCAGCGGGGCGAGCTTCTGGGCGATCATCATGTCGCCGTCGATCTTCAGCTTGCCCTGCATGAAGGCCATCATCGGATCCAGCTTGCCTTCGGACAGGGCGATGAAGTCATCCCAGCTGATCCGCACCGTGGCGTCCGCTGGCTTGTCTTCATTGGTCACCGAGTTCGGCGACGAGGCACCGTCGATGAAGATCTTGCCAGCGTCGCCGAGGTCGAGCCTCACGGTCTTGCCGAGGCCGGAGTTGTCGCCCACGGCGCTGCGGATGCGGTCGGTCACGGAAGCCAGGTCGGTCATTCGCGTCTCTCCTGATGGGGATTTGGGACGGAACGCCTAACCCGGCCGCCGTAAGGTGCCAAGATCACGTTGCGGAAAGCAACGGATCAGAATCCGATCTTCAGGCTGGCGACGATCCGCTCATCGCTGAGCGGTGTGTCGATGTCCGTGTCGTGATAGCGGAAGTCGAGGACCGCCCCCTCCTTGATGGTGTAGCCTGCCCCGATGTTCCACGTCGTGTAGTCATCAGACACATCGAGCGTCTGGTACCCGAGGGCGCCCGAAACTGACCACTGGTCCGAAACGGCGAAGCCGACGTTCGCTTCATAATAGACCGCTTCCTCATCGGCGACGCCGAACATGTCTGGCGAATAGTAGACCACAGCCCCGACCGTGGCCGGCCCCACCGCGCGGGACGCAGCCGCCTTGAACTCGTAATAGGTATAGTCGGCCGCGTCAGGTTCACCGGGGTAGAAGTAACCGAGAATGCCGAAGTCGAAGGCATAGCCATAGGCCTCAGTGCGATAGCCGCCATAGAGGTCGATCTCGCCATCCGTGTCATCGTCGAACTCGACATTCGACGCCCAGGCGCCGACGTAGAATGACCCGAGCGTCACGTCGACGCCGCCCTGTAGCGCCGGATCCTCGCTGGTCTGACTGAAGCCGCGATAAACGTAGTCGGATGTGACGCCGATGTTGAATGCCACTTCCGGCTCCTGGGCCGATGCGGCACCGGCAGCCAGTACCGCCGCAACGGCCGTTGCGGCGAAAACCGCGGACCTGATGAACTTCATGACTTATCCCCTCTGTAACGTCCGCGCCGACAGGGCTGCGGAGCGGTGAAAACGCTTTGATTCTAGATTAAAGGCGTCAGCTGCGATTCGTTCAAGCGTGGTCGAGCGCCTCGCCGTGCAGGTGCGAGTCGAGCCCCTCTTCCTCCTGCGCCTCGGTCACTCGCAGGCCTGTCGTGAACTTGCAGATCAGCAGGATCACAGAGGTGGCCACCGCACTCCAGGCGACGGTGAAGGCGAGGCCCATGGCCTGGTTGGCGACGTTCGCGCCTTCCGACAGACCATTTATGGCCGTGGAGGCGAAGACGCCGGTCAGCAGCGCCCCGAGAAGGCCACCGGCACCGTGGATGCCGAAAGCGTCGAGACTGTCATCGTAGCGCAGCAGCTTCTTGATCCAGACTGAGGCAGCATAGCAGAACGGGCCCGCCACCGCGCCGATGAGCACGGCACCCTTCGGATCGACGAAGCCCGCCGCCGGGGTGATGGCCACCAGACCGGCGACAAGCCCGGACAGCACACCGATCAGCGACGGCTTCCGCTTCTCGATGACCTCGACGATCTTCCAGGTCAGCGAGGCGGCCATGGCGGCCAGCAGGGTGTTGAGCAGGGCCACGCCGGCGAGGGCGTCGGCCGCCCAGGCGGAGCCGGCGTTGAAGCCGATCCAGCCGACCAGCAGCAGCGAGGCACCGATCATCGTCAGCACCGGATTGTGGGCAACGATCGGCGACTGGCCGTAGCCCTTGCGCGCGCCGAGGAAGATGGCGCAGACCAGACCGGCTACGCCCGAATTGACGTGCACCACGGCCCCACCCGCGAAGTCGAGCACCCCGGCCGAGCCGAGGAAGCCGCCGCCCCAGACCCAGTGACAGATCGGGGCGTAGACGAAGAGGGTCCATAACGCCGTGAACAGCAGCAGGCCCGAGTACTTGATGCGCTCGGCGAAGGCACCGGTGACCAGTGCCGGGGTGATGATGGCGAAGGTCAGCTGGAACGCGATCCACAGAAACTCGGGGAGACCCGGCGCGGCCGCATAGGCCGTCTCCATGGTCACGCCATTCAGGAACGCGGCCTCGAGCCCCCCGATGACCGAGTTCACTTCCTCACCCGAGAAGCCAAAAGCGGGCTGTCCCACGCCGAAAGACAGACTGTAGCCGGCGGCGAACCAGGCGAGGGTGACGACGGCGGCCACGCCGAGCGACTGGGTGATGGTGGCGATGACGTTCTTGCGCCGCACCATGCCGCCATAGAAGAGCGCGAGACCCGGCAGGGTCATCAGCAGCACCAGGGCCGTCGAGGTGAGGATCCAGGAGCTCGCGGCACCGTCGATCTGGGCGACAGCCTGGTGCGACAGCAGGGCCGGTGCCTCAGCAGCAGGTTCGGCGATCACCTCGGCCGCGAGGGCAGTCTCGGCCGGTGCAGCATCGGCCGCCGCCTCGGCCACGGCCGGCACCACGGACTCCTGCGCAAAGGCACCCCCTACCCAGAACAGGGCGAGGGTCAGAAGACAGAGCGCAAGTGCGCCCGGTAGACGATTCAGGATTTGCGACATGCCAGTATCCCCCTTGCTATCTCGCAGATGCGAAATGTTTACCTCATTTTCACAACGCGCAAGGGGGTTCGTCGCGTGCGACGCATTTTTCATGCGCGTGAGGCCGTCCGAAAAGGCCATAGCGCAAGTTTGTTGCGTTGCGCATGCGAAGACCCTATGGTCTTTCTCCCGCGTTTCATCTGTGGCCAGAAGAGGGGGCGCCGCCGTGGCCGACGCCAACCAGAAGTTCGTCATCGTTCCGCACGCCACTCCGGCGAAAACCGGCGCGGATCTCCGCGTGCAGGACTTCGCGGAAATCTATGCAGGCTTCATGGATACGGCCGCCCGCGACCAGGCCAGCCGCTGCGCCCAATGCGGAGTGCCCTTCTGCCAGTCGGCCTGTCCGCTCGAGAACAACATTCCCGACTGGCTGCGGCTAGCCGCTGAGGGACGACCGGAAGAGGCCTGGGCCCAGGCCGAAGCGACCAGCGCCCTGCCCGAGATCTGCGGCCGGGTCTGCCCGCAGGATCGTCTGTGCGAAGGTGCGTGCACTCTCGAACGCTCGGGCTGGACCACCGTCACGATCGGGTCGGTAGAGCGCTGGCTCGGCGACATGGCCTTCGAGAACGGTTGGGTCACCCCGATCCGGCCACGGGTGGAACGCGGTCAGTCGGTCGGGATCATTGGTGCCGGCCCGGCCGGGCTGGCCGCAGCCGACCGGCTACGTTCTGCCGGTTACGCCGTGACCGTCTATGACCGCCACGACCGCGCGGGCGGCCTTCTGACCTATGGCATCCCCGGATTCAAGCTGGAGAAGCCCGTCGTCATGCGGCGGGTGGACCGCCTCATCGAGGGTGGCGTGACCTTCCGGCTCGGCGTTGAGGTTGGCAGCCACCTCCCGTTCGACGACCTGCGGGCGGCGCACGATGCGGTCCTCGTCGCCACCGGCGTCTATCAGGCCCGTCGCCTCACCGCGCCGGGCTGCGGTTCGCGCGGCGTGATTGCAGCACTGAACTACCTGATCGCTTCCAACCGGAAGGGCTTCGGCGATGATGTTCCGCCGTTCGACAGCGGCGACCTGAATGCGGCCGGCAAGCGCGTGGTGGTGATCGGTGGCGGTGACACGGCCATGGACTGCGTGCGGACCGCCATCCGGCAGGGTGCCACCTCGGTCACCTGCCTCTATCGGCGGGACCGCGCCAATATGCCCGGCAGCGCCCGCGAGGTGGGCAACGCCGAAGAGGAAGGCGTCCGCTTCGAATGGCTCGCGGCCCCGCGCGCCATCCTGGGGGGTGCCGAGAGCGTGACCGGAGTTCGCGCCGCCCGCATGGCGCTGGCCAGCCAGAACAGTGAGGGGCGCTGGACCGTAGAGGAGGTCGACGGAGGTGACTTCGAGCTTCCGGCCGATCTGGTGATCGAGGCGCTCGGCTTCGAGCCGGAGGACCTCCCGAGCCTGTTCGAGACCCCTGACCTCGCCGTGACCGAGTGGGGTACGGTGCGCACGGCGCGGCGCACCAGGGCTACGACGCTGGAGGGCGTGTTCGCCGCCGGCGACATCGTGCGCGGTGCCTCGCTCGTGGTCTGGGCCGTGCGCGACGGGCAGGACGCCGCCGCCGAGATCGACGCCTGGCTGAAGTCCCGTCTGCCTGAAAGGGCCGCGGCATGATCCGCCTCCCCGCACCCCCCGTGATCGCCTGCCCGACCGACCAGGACTTCGACCCGGCCGCCTACCGCGCCGCACGCGACGCTTTGGCCGGAGCCCATGCCTATGATCCCGCATCGGAGCACGATGCCTGCGGCGTCGGCCTCGTCGCCGCCATCGACGGCCAGCCCCGCCGCGAGGTGGTCGAGCTCGCTCTGAAGGCCCTCAAGGCCATCTTTCACCGCGGCGCGGTGGACGCCGACGGACGCTCGGGCGACGGTGCCGGGATCCTGATCGGCCTGCCCCGCTACTTCTTCGCCGCCCAGGTGCGCGACACCGGCCACGAGCCGCGCGACACGCCGATTTGCGTCGGCATGGTGTTCCTGCCGCGCCTCGATCTTGGAGCCCAGGAGCGCGCCCGGACCATCGTCGAGGGCGAGGTGCTGAAGGCGGGCTTCTATCTGTACGGTTGGCGTCAGGTGCCGCACCGGATCGAGGCGCTCGGCACCCGGGCCGCCGCCACCCGACCCGAGGTCGAGCAGGTCATGCTGGCCGCGCCGGAGGGCCTGACTGGCGAGGCCCTGGAGCGTCAGCTCTATCTCGTGCGCCGCCGCATCGAGAAGCGTGCCCAGGCCAAGGGGCTATCGGACTTCTACATCTGCTCCCTGTCGGCTCGTTCGGTCATCTACAAGGGCATGATGCTGGCCGAGGCGCTGGACGACTACTATCCGGACCTGCTGGACCCGCGTGTCACCGCCAGCGTCGCCCTGTTCCACCAGCGCTACTCCACCAACACCTTCCCGGAATGGCGGCTGGCGCAGCCGTTCCGGATGCTGGCGCACAACGGCGAGATCAACACGCTGCGCGGCAACGCCAATTGGATGAAGAGCCATGAAATCCGTATGGCAGCCGACGCCTTCGGCGACGATCAGGCGGCGGTGAAGCCGGTCATCCAGGCGTCCGGCTCGGACTCCGCGGCGCTGGACAACGTCTTCGAGGTGCTGGTTCACGCCGGGCGTCCGGCCCCGATGGTCAAAGCCCTGCTGATCCCCGAGGCGCGCGTCGAGGGGGTGATGAAGCCCGAGCATCAGGCCCTCTTCGAGTACTGCAACGCCGTCATGGAGCCTTGGGACGGCCCGGCCGCCGTCTGCGCCACCGACGGGCGCTGGGTCGTCGCCGGCAAGGACCGCAACGGCCTGCGCCCGCTGCGTCTGGCCCGGACAACGGACGGCCTGCTTGTCTGCGGCTCCGAAGCCGGGATGACCGGTGTGGCCGAGGACCGCATCGAACAGCGGCTGCACATCGGCCCCGGCCGCATGGTCGCGGTCGATTTGGAGTCCGGCCGCTTCTACGATGAGGCCGAGCTGGTCGACCGGCTGGCCGAAGATCACCCCTACCGCGAATGGCTCGGCAACATGGTCGAGCTGGAAAGCCGGATCGGCCCCGGCGATGAGCCGCGGCGTCTGTCGGGCGAGGCCCTGGTGCGGGCGCAGCTGGCGGTAAGCTGGACAGAGGAGGACCTCGAGGCCCTGCTCGACCCCATGGCCGGCTCCGGCAAGGAAGCGGTCGGCTCGATGGGTGACGACGCCCCGCCGACGGTGCTCTCCGAGATCGACCGGCCCTTCAGCCACTACTTCCGCCAGGCCTTCGCCCAGGTCACCAATCCGCCGATCGATTCGCTTCGCGAGGCCGGGGCGATGAGTCTGAAGACGCGGTTCAAGAACCTCGGCAACATCCTCGCCCAGGACGAGACCCAGACGCAGGTGTTCGTACTCGAGAGCCCGGTGCTCACGACCGGCATGTACACGCGCATGGTGGATGAGGTCGGCGCGGGCGCGACCGGGGCGATCGACTGCACCTTCGACACACCGCCGGCCGGCGCACACTCGGGCGCGACCCTCGACGCGGCGCTGGAACGGATCCGCAGCGAGGCGTCAGAGCAAGCGCGCCAAGGGGCCGCCCTGCTGGTCCTGACCGACGAGCACACCGGACCCGACCGGCCGATGATCCCGATGATCCTCGCCGTGGCCGCGGTGCACTCCCGCCTTGTCGAGGCAGGCCTGCGCTCGTTCGTGTCGCTCGTGGTCCGCACGTCGGAGACGCTCGACTCGCACGGGTTCGCGGTGATGGTTGGCTGCGGGGCCACGGCGGTGAACGCCTGGCTGGCGCAGGAGACCTTCCAGGCGCGACTGGAGGCCGGCCGCTACCCCGGCCTCTCGCTGCGGGACGTGTGCCTCAACTACAAGCGCGCCATCGAGGCGGGCCTGATGAAGATCCTCGCCAAGAAGGGCATCTCGGTCATCTCGGCCTATCGCGGCGGCTATGAATTCGAGGCCCTGGGCCTGTCCCGTTCGCTCGCAGCGGAGTTCTTCCCCGGCATGACGTCGCGCATCTCCGGCATCGGCCTGCCCGGTCTGGAGCAGAAGGCCGTTCGCCAGAATTCGGCGGCCTACGACGCCGAACGTGTGCGGCTGCCCATCGGCGGGGCGCACCGGATCCGCGCGGGGCAGGAAAGCCACGCCTGGGACGCCGAGACCATCCACCGCCTCCAGGACGCCACGACCCGAAACGATTACAAGCGCTTCAAGGCCTATTCGCGCCGGGTGCGCGAACAGCCGGCGACCTTCCTGCGCGACCTGCTCGACTTCCGCGAGCCGGCCCAGACGGTTCAGATCGAAGAGGTCGAGAGCGTCAACGAGGTGCGCAAGCGCTTCGTCACCCCGGGTATGAGCCTCGGGGCTCTGAGCCCTGAGGCGCACGAGACCCTGAACATCGCCATGAACCGGATCGGGGCCCGCTCGGTCTCCGGCGAGGGGGGCGAGGACCCCGAGCGCTACGTCACCCGCCCCAACGGCGACAACCCGAACAGCGCGGTCAAGCAGGTCGCCTCCGGTCGCTTCGGCGTCACCGCCGAGTACCTGAACAAGTGCCGCGAGATCGAGATCAAGGTGGCGCAAGGGGCCAAGCCCGGCGAGGGCGGCCAGCTACCCGGCTTCAAGGTCACCGGGTTCATCGCCCGGATGCGCCACGCCACGCCCGGCGTGGGCCTGATCAGCCCGCCGCCGCACCACGACATCTATTCGATCGAGGACCTCGCCCAGCTCATCTATGACCTGAAGCAGATCAATCCCGACGCCCGGGTGACGGTGAAGCTGGTCGCCGCCTCCGGCATCGGGGCCGTGGCTGCCGGGGTGGCCAAGGCCAAGGCCGACGTGATCCTGATCTCGGGCCACAACGGCGGCACCGGGGCCTCGGCCATGGGCTCGATCAAGCACGCCGGCATGCCCTGGGAGATGGGCCTCGCCGAAGCGCACCAGGTGCTCAGCCTGAACGGCCTGCGCAACCATGTGCGGTTACGCACCGACGGGGGCATCCGTACCGGGCGCGACGTGGTCATCGCCGCCCTGCTCGGGGCCGAGGAGTACGGCATCGGCACCGCCAGCCTGATCGCGGTCGGCTGCCTGATGGTTCGCCAGTGCCATTCCAACACCTGCCCGGTCGGCGTCTGCGTGCAGGACGAGCGCTTGCGCGCCCTGTTCACCGGGACCGCGGACAAGGTCGTAAACCTGTTCACCTTCATCGCCGAGGAGACACGTGAGGTGCTCGCCTCGCTGGGGCTGCGCTCGCTGGACGAGGCGGTCGGCCGAACGGACCTGCTGCGGCAGGTGTCGCGCGGCTCGTCGCATCTCGACGATCTCGACCTCAATCCGCTGCTGGTGCGAGTGAGCGGCCAGCTGAACCCGCAGCGCGGGCCGGAGACGGCGCGCAATCCGGTGCCGGACACCCTCGACGCCCTGATCGTGCGCGACGCCGCCCCGCTGCTGGACCGCGGCGAGAAGATGCAGCTGACCTATTCGGTGCGAAACACCCAGCGGGCCATCGGCACGCGCACCTCCTCGCACATCGTACGGCGCTTCGGCGATCGCCTGCCCGACGGCCAGCTGACCCTGGCGCTCAGGGGCTCGGTCGGCCAGTCAATGGCCGCCTGGGGCATGAAGGGGCTGCGCATCGAGCTGGATGGCGAGGCCAATGACTATGTCGGCAAGGGCCTGTCGGGCGCGCATCTGATCATCCGTCCGACCACCTGGCAGCCGGGGCAGGCGATCGTCGGCAACACCGCCCTGTACGGTGCCACCTCCGGTGCCCTGCTGGCGGCGGGCGTCGCTGGCGAGCGCTTCGCCGTGCGCAACTCGGGAGCCATGGCTGTCGTCGAGGGCGTCGGGGCCCATGGCTGCGAGTACATGACCGGCGGCACCGTGGTGGTGCTGGGCCGGGTCGGCTGGAACTTTGGAGCCGGCATGTCCGGCGGCGAGGCCTTCATCCTGCAGGATCAGCCGGATCTGGAGGCGCACCTCAACGCCGAGGGCGTGATGGCGGTGCCGGTGCATGGCGAGGCGGGCACCCGCCTCAGCGGGCTCGTCGAGCGGCACGCCCGCGAGACCGGATCACCGCTGGCCCGCCGCTTGCTGGAAAGCTGGCCCGAGTCGCAGACGCGTTTCGTTCAGGTGCTGCCGCGCGAAGCCGCCAAGGCCCACGCCAGAAAGCGAGCCTGACGGGCGCGCGTACTACCGGGTCAGCGGCCGCGCCAGCATGGCCCTCAACCGGGCCAGGGCCTCGGGCGTCATCGGCCCGAACAGACCGCGGGCGTCCTCGGGGATGTGCGCCATCGGCTCGCCGCCGGTCTGGAAAATGTAATGATCGAAGAACACCCGCCACGCCTCGCGCTCGCGCGGCGGCAGGTCGCGCAGCGTCAACAGGGCGTGGAACAGGGTGAACATTGGCGTGGTCAGCCACTGCGGCCCGTCGCGCCACCAGAAGTTCACCATCGCCCCGACCGGCTCGAGTGACCCGACATTGTGGAACCACAGGCTGGGGACATAGATGGCGTCGCCCGGTGCCAGCTCGGCCACCTCGGCCTCGGCCCAGGCTTCGGCGAAGCGCGGAAACCGCTCAAGATCGGGCGCGTCGACATCGACAAGGCTGATCGGCTGGCCAGCGAGGGTGAAGTCGAGCGGCCCGACATAGAGATTGGCCACCTGCGTCGTCGGGAACAGGACGAAGCGCCGCCGCCCGGCGATGACGCAGGCGAGGTTCTGCGGCAAGTCCCAATGGGTCGCCGTCGTCGACCGGTTGCCGACCCAGAGCGAGGTCAGACGTTCGCGCGCCGGATCCAGCAGCGGCATGGGATTGGCCTCGGCCAGGCCAGGCAGGCAGAGCGGTGCCGGCACGCCCCCGGCGTAGACGGACGCCGGCTGCGACTCCCCGGCCAGCGCCAGCATCTCGTCAAGTAGCGTCGTCAGGCCCATCTGCACCGGGCCGTGATTCCGCCCTTTCAGATCGTCCGAGTAGCTGTACCGTCCCTGCACCTCCGGCGCGGCGCGAAACACCTGCACCGGCCGGCCGGCGTCGAGGCCCGCCAGATAGGACCGCAGGCCCTTCGGCGTCTGCCCGGCCGCCACCGCCGGCCAGTCGGCCACGAGCCCCTCCAGCACCACCGGCCGCCCGGCAGGCACGATCTCGGCCTCGAAACGGGCACGGTCGACGCCGCGCAGCCGCGGCAGGGGACGGGGGGATGGCAGAGGGCTCATGGTCGCGGACTCAGGGGTGGACCGGCGACGGCGTCAAGGACTAGGTGGATGGCCATGCGCGCGCCCTCGCCCTTCGACGCCCGACAGGACCTGGCCGACGCCCCGGCCACGAGCCGGCGCTTGCGGCCGAAGGACGCCGCCACCCTGATCCTCGTCCGCCAGACCCGGGGGGTGCCCGAAGTCCTGATGGGTCGCCGCGCGCCGGGCCATGTGTTCATGGCCTCGAAGTGGGTGTTTCCCGGCGGCCGCATCGAGCGGGCCGATTTCGGCGCGGCCTCCGCCACCGATCTCGCCGCCGAGGTCGCCGCCCGGCTGGAGCGCGAGACGGCACCGCGGCGTGCGCGGGCGCTGGCCCTCGCCGCCGTCCGCGAGACCTTCGAGGAAACCGGACTGATCCTCGGGCGACCGGCCCCGCCGGCCTCGGTCGCGGGTCCATGGCGGGCCTTCCGCCAGTCCGGTGCCCTGCCCGACCTGGCCGCCCTCACCTATGTGGCGCGCGCCATCACCCCGCCGGGGCGCACGCGCCGCTTCGACGCGCGCTTCTTCATGGCCGACGGCAAGACCCTGCTGGCCCACGGCGCGGCCTCCGGGGAGCTGGATGAGGTCGCCTGGCTGCCTCTGCCGGAGGCCCGCGCCCTCGACCTGCCGGCCATTACCCGATTTGTCCTCAGCGAGGTGGCGGCGAGACTCGACGAGGACCCTCGCCCCCTGCCCTTTGTGCGCTGGCGCCACGGGCACCACGCTGTAGACTACGACTGATCAGTCCGCGAGCGGCCGCGTGAGGTCGAACTCGACCCGCAGGAAGCGTCCTGACGGACGGCGCAGCTCGTAGGCGAAGATGTCGCCGGGGCGGACGTCCACGGACCAGACATTGGTGGTGGAAGCCTCGGCCCCGCCCTCCCGGAACATGGCGATCGACTCGGCGTCCACCGGAAAGCTCTGCCGCTCCGCCGTGCCCGGAGCAACAGTGTCGCCGCCGTACATGTGCCAGCCGTGGATCTCGCCCTGCGGGTCGCGGTGATCGTGCTTCAGTCGGAGGCCGGTGTCGGTGCGGGTGATCACCCAGCGTCGCGAACGATCCTCGCCCACGGCGAAGGGGATGCCGATCTCGTCGGGCGCGCAGTCACGCACGTGCATGACGAGAAGGCTGCTGCGGAAGTCGTCGTCGACCGGATCGGTCGTCACCACACGTCCTTCGAACCGCTGGCCGCACAAGGCATTGAGGCGCGCCAGGAAGGCGTCCCGGGGCAAGTCTGCGGGAGCCGTGCTGGCGCAGGCTGACAGAAGGACTGCTATCGCAGGGGCCAAAGCGCCGGGGGCGAAGGAGGCGAGCATGGACGCCATCCTGACCCCGAAACTGCGCCGAAGCCAACCCCTGGATCAGGATTCCGCACTCCATCTGGCGACTGTCACGGTTGAGGCGATCAAGACATCGCTGGAGCGGACGTTTCGGCGTGCCGCGCCGGTCGAGACGGTATGGGGAAGTCCCGAGGCTCCCCTTTCCGGGATCGTGGTCCTCCCACCCTCATCCAGACCCTGGTTGCGCGATCCACTCCTCCAGCAGCGGTTCGCGTCTGAGCCGCCCGGCGAACCATAACCCGGCCTGGCCCAGTTCTCGGGAGCGATGGGCCAGGACGAAATGCGCCTCGGGGCGCGGTTGCTGGACCTCCAGTCGCAGCAGGGTTCCCCGCTCGAACTCAGGCTTGGCCAGAAAGCGCGGCACGAAGCCGACGCCGAGTCCAGCCCTTTGAGCTTCGAGCTTCGCCGTCATGTTGGGAACCGTGAGCGTCTCCTGGCCGGCGAGCAGGCCGTACGTCCGCGCGGGACGGGCGCGCGAGCTGTCAGCGATGATCACTGCGCGGTGCGGCAGCACCTCAGACTCCGGCAAGGGCGATCCCGAGACGCCAGCATAGTCGGCCAGGGGGTGGCCGGGGGCGACTGCGAAGTCGAAAGCAACGGTTCCGAGCGGGAGGACGGCATATCCCCCGCCGGAAGGAATCCCTCCCGCGCCGAGGCCGGCGATGATGAGGTCCGCCCTGCCCTCGACCAGAGCCTCCCAACATCCTTCCAGCGCCTCTTCAGCCAGACGTACCCTCGCGCCGGACGCCAGCGCATAGAAGTCTGTCAAGGCTGGAAGGAGCCGCTGGGCCCCCAGCAAGGTGTCGACGACGATGCAGAGCTCGCTCTCCCAGCCGGCTGCGATCCGCCCAAGCCGGCGCTCGGCTGCTGCGGCCAGCTGCAGTAATCTTCGACCTTCGCCGAGCAGATCGTGGCCCGCAGGCGTCAGTCGTGTCTGGCTCTTACTCCGCTCGAACAGTTTGACGCCCAGCTCGCATTCAAGCTGGTTGACGGTGTAGCTGAGTGCCGACGGCACCTTGTTGAGCTCGGCCGCCGCCTTTGCAAACGATCCATGACGGGCAATCGCGTCGACCACGTAGATCGCGTCAAGCGAAAGTGCGGGACGGGGCGTCATGATTCAAGAAACTTGAACATCATGTTCAAATCTCGTCGCTTTTCGTCCCAAAGAACAGCCTCTATCCTCAAGGAAACCACCAAACAGGCGATCCGATGATAGACACCCCGATAAAGATGGCCAATTCGCCCAACGCGCTTGTCTCTATTGACAGTTTAAGGCGGAGGCGTGTCGTCTCCGCGATCCTCGCCCTGCCTGTCATCGCGTTCGCCGGTGCCGCATCCTCCGGTCCCGCATTCCAGCAGGGTGGCCCCGACGCGCGGGTCGTTACCCTGACCTTCCTGAAGTCTGCTCCTGGCAGGTTGAGCCAGCTTGAGCGTTATGTGCGGGCGAACTGGTTCGCAATGGACGAGATCGCCGTGCAGCGGGGCCTCTTCGTCAGCTATGGCTGGTTCGATACCGGCTCGGACGAAGGTCCCTGGAACGCCATCGTTATGGTGACCTATCGCGACGCCCGGGGGTTCGCGGGCATTCAGGACGCGTGGAGCGAGATCCGGGCCGCGCACCGTGAGGTCAGGATCGATGGTGCCACTCAGGCCGACCTCGGCCGGATTGTCGAGAGCCGCGAGATCTTCGAGCGCACGCCCTTCGTCACTGCCCCGGACTTGGGAACACCTCCCGCCGGAACCGGGCCGGACACGGCTCTCGCAGACGAGACCGCCGTCCGGGCTGTCGTAGACAAGTACTTCGAGGGGGGCGTTACCGGGAACCCGGAACCGATCCGCGAGGCCTTCCTGCCGTCGGCGAGAATTGAGGGCCTGCGGGGGGACCAACTGGTCACCTGGTCATTCGACGACTATGTCCGTAACTTCGACGGTACCCCTGCCCCGGGTGCGGACCGGATCGAGCGAAACGTCACCCGGGTCGCGATACAGGGCGACAGCGCAACGGTGCAGCTCCGCTTGCGATTCAGCCCCAGCCGGGCGCTCGACGAGCAACTCCTGCTCCTGCGCATCAACGGGCAGTGGAGGATCACCTACAAGTCCTACACGCCCTCGGCCCAGAGCCTGATCGGTTGAGGTGGAACCGCCTCGCGATTCCGCCGAAGCCGTGAATCGGGCTCAGGGCACTTCGTCCAGGTGGAACTCATCCGCCTTTGAGGTCCTTGCTCCCTGTCCTATCATCGTCCCGTTGACTTCACGGCGGGCCTGAGTATGTTCCGCGCCTTCCATTTCCGCGGCTTCAGGCCGTCGCAGAGGTATGTCCGATGGCCAAACCGGCTTCCATAAAGATCCGTCTGAACTCGACCGCCGATACCGGCTTCTTCTACGTCACCAAGAAGAACGCTCGCACCATGACCGAGAAGATGGTCGTAAAGAAGTACGACCCGGTCGTGCGCAAGCACGTGGATTTCAAGGAAGGCAAGATCAAGTAGGCCGGTCCGGTGCCTCAAGCGGCGCGATCGTTGATCTGATCTCGACGCCCGGCTTCGGCCGGGCGTTTTGCGTTGCGGGCCGACCCGTCGGTCAGGCTGCGCGGGCGATGACCCGGTTGCGGCCGCTGGACTTGGCCTCGTAGACCCCGTCGTCGGCGCGCTTCAGCAGGCTCTCCGGCGTCTCGTCGCTGCCGCGCGTGGCGGCAACGCCGATCGAGACGGTCACCGGCAGGCTTTCCTGGCCGCCGAGGATCCGGAACGGCGCGACCTCGACATTGATGCGGATGCGTTCGGCGATGCGCTGGGCATCCTCCAGCCGCGTCCCCGGCATCACCACCACGAACTCCTCGCCGCCCATGCGGAAGGGCAAGTCCACGGCCCGGACGTTGGTCGCCAGACGCACGCCGAATTCGCGCAGCACCTCATCGCCGGCATCATGCCCGAACAAGTCGTTGACGCCCTTGAAGTGGTCGATATCGACCAGCAGCACGGCCACCGTCTCGCCGCCGTGGTTGGCGCGGGCGATCAGGGCCTGCAGCTGGCTTGTCATGTAACGACGGTTATGCAGTCCGGTCAGGGCGTCCGTGACGGCCATCTCGAGGCTGAAGTCCAGTTTCTCGCGCAGGAAGTCGGCGAAGCGCTTGCGCTTCACCTGGGTGCGCACCCGGGCCGAGAGCTCCTCCGGATCGACCGGACGGGGCAGCAGGTCATTGACGCCGATTTCGAGCGCCCTGACCATGCGCCCCCGGTCGCCCGGATTGACGATGGCGAGAATCGGCAGGTTGCGCGAGCCTTCATGCGATCGCACCTGGGCGGCGAGCCGCAGGCCGTCAAAACTGTCGGCAGCGGCGTTGATGATCAGCAGGTCAACGCGCGTTCGGCTGGCCGCGAGCGCCGTGGCGGGGTCCGCCTCCTGGCTGACCCGGTGCTCGTCGGCAAGGCCGGCCATCAGCCGCCTCGCGCGCGCTGCGTCGTCATCGACCACGATGATTCTGCCGCCTGACGCGCGGAGCCGGCCGACGCCTTCGATAAGGCCGAGGCGGCGACCGCTTTCCTCGCGCTCGCGCAGCTCGTCCGTGACCAGCTTGAGCCGGGCCAGCGAGCGCACCCGGGCCATCAGGATGACGTCGTCGATTGGCTTGGTGATGAAGTCGTCCGCTCCGGCGTCGAGGCCACGAATGCGTTCCTCCCGTCCGTCCAGAGCCGTGACCATGATGATCGGGATATGCCGGGTGTCGACATTGGCCTTGAGTCGGCGACAGACCTCGAAGCCGTCCATGCCCGGCATCATCACGTCGAGCAGGATGATGTCCGGCGCGTCGCGCGCGGCGATCTGCAGCGCCGTCGGCCCGTCGGGCGCGCTCAGGACGTCATAGTACTCAAACGTCAGCTTCGCCTCGAGAAGGCGGATGTTCGCCGGCACGTCGTCGACCACAAGGATACGTGCGGTCATGGCCTACCCCAGATGCTTCCGGACCGTGTCGAGGAAGGCGCTGATCGAGATCGGCTTGGAGATGTAGGCCTCGCAGCCGCCCCGGCGAATGCGTTCCTCGTCCCCCTTCATGGCAAAGGCGGTCACCGCCACCACGGGGATGTGCGAAAGCTCCTCGTCCTCCTTGAGCCAACGGGTGACCTCGAGTCCGGAGATCTCCGGCAGCTGGATGTCCATAAGGATCAGGTCGGGCCTGTGCTGGCGCGCCAGGGCAAGCGCCTGCAACCCTTCGCGGGTCTGCAGGGTCTCGTACCCCTGAGAATCGAGCAGATCATGAAAGAGCTTCATGTTCAGCTCGTTATCCTCGACGATGAGGACCTTTTTTGACATCATTACCCGGACGTTGTCGCCGCCTTGGTCCTCAGACCGCCGCTGCGGGCCCCCATCTGTTTTCGGGGCGAAGAATGACCCGACATTCTTTAAGTTGACGTGAAGTCGGACCCGACGCGCATGAAAGCTCCCCGTTGAAGGCCCTTTGCCGCGAATGTCTGTGGCAGGCAGCCCGTCCCCCCGAACCGCGCCGCTGCCGCGGCTGCGGCTCGCCACGGCTGCTGGTGCATGAGGAACTTGACACCCTGGGCATCGCCCACATGGACTGTGACGCCTTCTATGCCTCGGTGGAGAAGCGCGACCGGCCCGAGCTGCGCGACCGGCCGGTGATCGTCGGCGGTGGCCGGCGCGGCGTGGTGACCACGGCCTGCTATATCGCTCGCCTCAACGGGGTCAGCTCGGCCCAGCCGATGTTCAAGGCGCTCAAGGCCTGTCCTGACGCTGTGGTGCTCAAGCCGGACTTTGCGAAGTACACCACCGAGAGCCGGCGCATCCTCGGGGCGCTCGGCGAGCTCACGCCACTGGTGCAGCCGCTGTCGCTGGACGAGGCCTGGGCTGACCTGTCAGGGACCGAGCGGCTCAACGGTGGGCCGCCGGCGCTGCAACTGGTGCGGCTGCAACGGCGCATCGAGACCGAGGTCGGCCTGACGGTCTCGATCGGCCTCGCGCCCAACCGCTTCCTCGCCAAGGTCGCCTCGGAGCTGGACAAGCCGCGTGGCTTCTCGGTCATCGGGGCGGCAGAGGCGCAGGCCCTCCTCGCCCCCCGGTCGGTCTCGATCCTGCCGGGGGTCGGTCCGGTGTTCGCCCGGGCCCTGCGCAGCGACGGCTTCGACACGGTCGGCCAGCTGGCCGCGGCCGAACCCCGCGACCTGGTGAGGCGATTCGGCGAGTGGGGCCTGCGCCTGTCCGAGCTGGCCCAAGGGCGCGACGCCAGGGCCGTCAATCCCGAGCAGGACCGGCGCGGCATGAGCACGGAGACCACCTTCAACGCCGACCTCGCCGAACGCGAGGCGCTGGAGGCCGAGCTCTGGCCGCTGTGCGAGAAGCTGGCGGCCAAGGCCCGGCGCTCGGGCCTCGCATCGCGGACGATCCAGCTCAAGCTGAGACGCACGGACTTCCGTGTCGTCACCCGCCGCCGCACCCTGCCGGAGCCGGTACAGACGGCGCGCGGCCTGTTCGCGGCCGCGCGCGAGTTGCTCACGCCCGAATTGGGCCGGCCCTACCGGCTGATCGGCGTCGGCATGGCGGACCTGATCGACGCCGAGGACGCGCCCTCGGGCCTGTTCGACACGGCCGAGGCGCGCGCGCTCAAGACCGAGACCGCCATTGACGCCCTGCGCGCCCGCTTCGGTGCCTCGGCGGTCGTCGCCGGCCGCGCGCTCAAGAACTAGCCGGCCACCTTCAGGAACAGCACCCGCGCCGCGCCATAGTCACGGGCGTCCAGCCGCTCATAGCCGGGGGTGTCGATCTCGGGCTCATCGGAGCCACGCTCGAACACCACCAGCGCCCCCGGCACCAGCCAGTGGCCCTCCAGCAACCGCATGAGGGTCTGCTCACCCAAGCCCTGACGGTAAGGCGGGTCAAGAAAGGCAAGGGTGAAGGCATCACCGGCCGAGCCGGGTCGCGGCCCCAGGTCGGTGGCGCTGCGTCGGTGCACGCGGCAGCGGCCGAACAGGCCATAGGCGTCCATGTTCTCGCGGATGGCCCCGCGCGCGCCGTCATCGGTCTCGACAAACAGGCAGAAGGCCGCGCCCCGGCTCAGGGCCTCGAAGCCCAGCGCCCCGGAGCCGGCGTAGAGGTCGATCACCCGCGCCTCCTGCAGCCCCTCGGCCCAGGGCGCGTGCTCCAGCACATTGAAGATGGCCTGACGGGCCCGGTCGCTGGTCGGCCGGGTCCCCTGCCCCTCCGGCGTGGCGATGGCCCGGCCCTTCAGGCTTCCGCTGACGATTCGCATGGTGATCCTTGCTCCCGGGGCGACGGACCCGGCATAGGTCGGCCCATGACCGGCCTGACCTTCCCGTTCCTGACGCCGCTGCGCGATTCCGACCGCAATCTAGCGCGCGCCGCCGGCTGCGGGGGCATCTTCCTGCTGGTGCTTGTCGTCGCCTTCATCGTGCTGGCCGTCACGGGTGTGGCGCTCGGCCTGTCGCCCGAGCAGCTGGAGGCTGCGCAGGACCTCGGCTCGCCCGGCGGGCTGGTGGTGGTCGGGGCGCTTCTTGCGGGGCTCGGCGCGATAATCCTGCTGGCTGCCCGCCTCGCCTATGGCCGCCCCCTCGCCAGCTTCCTTTGGCCACAGGGGTTCCGGCTGCGTCTCCTGCTCGGGGGCCTGCTGGTGGCCGTGCCGGCGGCCCTCGCCGCCCTGCTGGTCAGCCTGCTGTTCGCCCTGGTGACGGGACAGGATCTTGGGCTCCGCGACGCAGGCGGCGCCGCCGATCTGCCCCTGCTGGAAGGCGACTTCGCCTATCTCGGGGCAGCGGTGATCAGCATGGCTCTCGTGGCGCTGGGCGAGGAGGCGATCTTCCGCGGCGTGCTGCTGCAGATGCTGGCCGCCTGGTTCCGGCGCGCCCTGCCGGCGCTGGTGCTGGCCGCGATCCTGTTCTCGGCCGTCCACGGCGACCCGGACCCCGTGGCCTTCGCCATGCGGGTGATCATGGGGCTGACCTGGGGCTGGGCCACGCTGCGGCTCGGCGGCATCGAGTTCGCTGCCGGCCTGCACTTCGGCAACAACCTGCTGCTGATCCTGATGATCCCCGCCGGCGAGGCGCTGCAGACCGGCCGCGAGCTGCCGGTCAGCGCCCTCGCGGCCCAGCTGGCCTCGGCCGCCGTGGCAATCACCGCCGTCGAGCTGATGGCGCGCCGGCAGCGCCGCAACGCCGCCGGCTGAGCCTTACCGGTCCGGGCGCGGCGGCCGCGGGCCGCGCGGTCCGCCAGGTCCGCGGGGTCCGCCCTTGCCCGGCCCGGAACGCGGACCGGACGATGGCCCGGAACGCGGCCCCGAACGGGGGCCGCCCGGCCCACGGCCTTCGCCGCTGCGCCCCTCGCCGCGCGGCCGGTCGCTCTTGAAGCGGTCGCCGGCCGGACGGTCGCGCGGCGGCCGGTCCGGACGATCGCCGTAGGGCCGGTCGCCCTGCGGGCGGGGAGCGCGCGGCCGATCGCCCTGAGGGCGGTTGCCCTGAGGCCGGTCTCCGTGCGGACGGGGGGCGCGCGCCGGGCGCTCGCCGCCGGCCCCTTCACCCCGGGGCGTGAAGGCCCGCCGCGGCCGGTCGCCGCCGCCGGGACGCTCGCCCCGCTCGGGACCCTCCGCTCGCGGCCGGAAGGTGCGGGTCGGGCGCTCGCCCTCCGCCCGCTCGGGACGGGGACGCGCCGGACGGCCCGGCCGCTCCGGCCGCGGCGCGGCCTTGGCCCAGCCGGGCTTCTTCTGCGGCCGCTCGGCCCGTTCAGCCCCCTCGGTCGCCGCCGCGGCCGCCGCGCGCACGCGGCTGGGCTTGCGCGAGGGATCCGACAGGGCCGATCCGGAGCGGCCCTTGACGATGGGCGTGGAGACGCGACGGCCGGGGATCGGCGCGGGGGTCTCGACCGTATCGCCGGTCGGCAGGTTCTCCGGGCGGATATGCTCAGCCAGCAGCTCGCGGATCACCCGCGGCCCGACCTCCTCGACCGCCCCGACCGGCAGGGTGCCCAGCTGGAACGGCCCGTAGGCGAGGCGTATCAGCCGGTTGACCCTGAGGCCCACCGACTCCAGCACCTTGCGCACCTCGCGGTTCTTGCCCTCGGCGATCGAGACGCTGACCCACAGGTTGGCGGCCGCCTTCTCGTCTTCCCCCGAAGGCGTCTTCACCTTGTCGAGCGTGGCCTCCATCGGACCGTAGCGGACGCCGTCGACGAAGGCGCCGTCCTTCAGCCGGTCCAGCTGCTCCTGGGTGATCTTGCCCCGGGCCCGGGCGCGGTATTGGCGGACCCAGGCCGTGGTCGGCATCTCCAGCGCCCGGCTCAGCTCGCCGTCGTTGGTCAGCAGCAGCAGACCCTCGGAGTTGATGTCGAGGCGACCCACCGAAAGGGTGCGCGGCAGGGTGCTGGGCAGGGCGTCGAACACCGTCGGCCGGCCTTGCGGGTCGTTGTGCGTGGTCAGCAGGCCGACCGGCTTGTGATAGCGCCAGACCCGCGTCGCCTGGGCCTGGCCGATCAGCTTGCCTTCGACCGTGATCTTGTCCTCGCGCGTCACCAGGGTCGCCGGCGTGTCGAGGATGCGGCCGTTCAGGGCCACCTTGCCGAGCCCGATCAGCCGCTCGACCTCGCGCCGCGAGGCATAGCCGGCGCGGGCCATGACCTTGGCGATACGCTCCTGGCGCAGCGGGGCGGCGTCACTCTTGGCGGCCGGCCTGGCCGGGCCCTTGCCGGGCACCCCGGCCTTACCCCAGGGATCATCGGACTTGCCACCCGCCCTGCGCGGCCCGCCCTTGGCGAAGCCCTCCTTGCCGGCCCCCTCCTTGCGGGGGCCGCGTGGGCGGTCGTCGCCCGGCCCGCTGGCGCGGGGACCGGAACGGGGCCGACGGGGACCGTCGGCGCGGGAATCGGGCCGGCCGCCTTGACGCGGGCGGGGCTTCTTGTCGTTGTCGGAGGGATGACGGACCATGATCATCGGTTCATGCGCATGGCGCTCGACCTCGCGCAAGCGGCGGCCGACGCCGGAGAGGCCCCGATCGGCGCCGTGATCGTCGATCCGGCGACCGGCGAGGTGGTCGCCACCGGCGCCAACGCCCCCATCGCCGGCTGCGATCCGACCGCCCACGCCGAGGTCTTGGCGCTGCGCGCGGCCGGCGCAGCGACCGGCAACTACCGGCTCACCGGCCTGACCCTCTATGTCACGCTGGAGCCCTGCGCCATGTGCGCCGGGGCTATCAGCCACGCCCGCATCGGCCGCGTCGTCTATGGTGCCGAGGACCCCAAGGGCGGGGCCGTGGCGCACGGTCCGCGCCTGTTCGAGCAGCCCACCTGCCACTGGCGGCCTCAGGTAGAGGGGGGGCTGATGGCGGAGGACTCCGCCGCCCTGCTCCGCAGCTTCTTCCGGTCACGCCGGGAACGGGCAGCCGGACGGAGCGTTGCCGGCGATGAAGCCCCGTAACCCGACCCCATCGCCCTGCCGCGCCTGTCGGCCTGCTCCTCGCTGCGAGCCTCCCCGGTTGTGGCCCGCTCGCCTTTGACGGACCGACTTGTACCATCCCGTCCTGCGCCGACTGCCACCAGCGCCCGAAGTGCGGCCCGTGCGCGGCCGTGGCCATGATGTCCCAGGCCTCGGGATCGCAGTCGAGCGCCTCGGCCAACTCCTGGCGCAGGCGGCCCACCAGCGGCTCCAGCCGGACCCACCGGTTTTTCGACGGTCGCCGCGGCGAGGTTCACCGCGCCCCTTCGGCTTTCAGGAAGGCCGCCACCGTGTCCCGGTCCACATCCTTCTGGACAAAGGCGTCGCCGATGGTCCGGGCGAGGATCAGCGTTAGCCGACCGCCCTCGGCCTTCTTGTCGCCGGCCATGCGGGCGATCAGCCGCTCCGCTGTGAGCGGTCCGTAGCCCTCCAGTCGGGTCGGCAGCCCGGCTGCATCGAAGGCGCGCGCCGCTGCCATCGCGTCGCCGGCCGCGCAGAGCCCCTGCGCCGCCGAGAAGCGGAATGCGAGGGTGCAGCCCAGCGCCACCGCCTCCCCATGCGTCATCACCGTCTCGTCGAAGCCGAGCTCGGCCTCCAGGGCGTGACCGAAGGTGTGGCCGAGGTTGAGCAGGGCCCGGGCACCGGCCTCCTTCTCGTCCTCGGAGACAATGGCCGCCTTGATCTCGACCGAGCGGACGACGGCCGGTTCCAACGCCGCCACATCGCCCTGGGCCCCGGCCGCGCCTTCGGCCGCCAGCCAGTCGAACCAGGCAGCGTCGCGGATCAGGCCGTGCTTGAGAACCTCGGCCCAGCCGGAGCGGAGCTGGCGCAGCGGAAGGGTGGCGAGGGCGTCGATGTCGGCCAGCACCCGGCGCGGCTGATGGAAGGCCCCGATCATGTTCTTGCCGGCGGCGGTGTCGATGGCGGTCTTGCCGCCCACCGAGGAGTCCACCTGCGCCAGGAGGCTGGTCGGCAGCTGCACGAAGTCGACGCCGCGCATGTAAAGGGCCGCCGCCAGACCAGCCAGGTCGCCTACCACCCCGCCGCCAAGGGCGAGGATCACGTCCCGTCGGTCGAGCCCCTCGGCCAGCAGGGCGTCGCACAGGGTTTCAAGGCCCCGCCAGGACTTGGACGCCTCGCCGGGCGGCACCGGGATGATGGAGACGGCGACGCCGCGCGCCTGCAGGGCAGCGGCGACGGTCCGCGCGTGGGTGGCAACGACGTTGCCGTCAGCCACGATTACCGCCCGGCCGCCCAGGAGGTCGCCCAGCTGTTCCGCCGCCTCGGCCAGCAGGCCGCGCCCGACCCGCACCTCGTAGGGACGGAAGCCCGCCCCAGCCACCTGCACCGCCTGCGTCACCAGCTCTTCTCCGGATGGGCGAGGCGATGGGCCTCGAGCGCCTTGATCACCCGGCCAACCGCCTGGCCGTGCGCCCCGGCTCCGACATCGACCACCAGATCGGCCTCGGCGTAGACTGGATAGCGCGCCTGCGCCAACGCCGTCAGGGTCGCCAACGGATCCTTTCCTCGCAGCAGTGGCCGGGTGTCGCGCCGTGCGACCCGCTCGACGATGACCGGCAGCTCGGCCCGCAGCCAGACGCTCACGGCGTGGCTCTTCATCAGTCGGCGCGTGTCGGGGTTGAGCACGGCTCCGCCCCCGGTGGCCAGCACCACCGGGGGGCCGGTCAGAAGACGGCGCATGACCCGGGCCTCGCCGGCGCGGAACTCCGCCTCCCCCAGTTCGGCGAAGATCTCCGACACAGGGCGGCCGGCGGCGCGCTCGATCTCCTGGTCGCCGTCGACGAAGGGCCGACCCAGCCGCGCCGCCAGGCGTCGGCCCAAGGTCGATTTGCCCACGCCCATCAGCCCGATCAGGGCTATGGTGCGGGAACCGGCTCGGGACGGGGCGGCGAAAACAGCGTCTGACATAAGGGCACCTGATCCTACACAAGCGGGACCATGAGCGAACCCCGGATTGAAGCCTTCCTGGAGATGTTGGCGGTGGAGCGCGACGCCTCCCCCCACACCCTGGCCGCCTATGGCCGTGATCTGGCGGATGCGGCGGCGGGTCTTTCGGCAGCCGGCGGGCTCCTCGGAGCCGACCGGGAGGCCGTCGAGAGCTGGTTCGCGGACCTGTCGCGGCGCGGCCTGTCCGCGGCGACGGCGGCCCGCCGACGCAGCGCCCTGCGCCAGTTCTACCGCTTCGCCCTCGCCGAGGGATGGCGGGGGGATGACCCCTCCCGCCGTCTCGACGCCCCGCAGCGCGGCCGTCCCCTGCCCAAGGTGCTGGAGCGCGACGAGGTCGAGCGGCTGATCGTCGCCGCGTCGGCGCGCGACGGGGCGGGCGGCCTGAGGCTGATCGCCATGGTAGAGTTGGCCTATGCTGCGGGGTTGCGAGTGTCCGAGCTGCTGGCTCTGCCGGCAGCCGCGGCGCGGCGCAATCCAGAGTACCTCGTGGTCTACGGCAAGGGCGGCAAGGAGCGGCTGGCCCCGCTCAACGGCCCGGCGCGAAACGCCCTCGCCGACTGGCTGGCCGCCCGCGACGCTGCCCGACCGAAAGACGCGCCGGACAGCCCGTGGCTGTTCCCCTCACGGGGCCGGACCGGCCGGCTGACCCCGCGCCGCTTCGCACAATTGCTTGATCAGGCGGCGATCGAGGCCGGAATTGATCCGGCAAGGGTCAGCCCCCACGTCCTGCGCCACGCTTTCGCCACCCACCTGCTGGAAGGCGGGGCCGACTTGCGGGTCGTCCAGACCCTGCTGGGCCATGCCGATATCGCCACGACCCAGATCTACACTCACGTCACCTCCGACCGGCTGGTCGAGATGATCCGCAGCAAACACCCGCTGGGCCGACGCTGAGCCCCGCCGCGGCAGACGCTTGCCGCGCGGCACGCGCCCCATTAGGTTCCGCCGCCTTCTCCAGGGCCCCTGCCCGCCGTTTCCGGACGCCTTGATGGCCACTCATTACCTCGACTTCGAGAAGCCGATCGCCGAGCTTGAAGCCAAGATCGAGGAGTTGAGCCTGCTCTCCTCGACGGCCGGGTCGTTCGACTCCGAGATCGAGGGCCTGCGCAAGAAGGCCGAGCAGCTGCGGCGCAAGACCTACGCTGACCTCGACCCGTGGAAGAAGACCCAGGTGGCGCGGCACCCGCAGCGGCCGCACCTTGTCGATTATCTCGAGGGCCTTTTCACCGACTGGACCGAGCTCCGGGGTGACCGCCAGTTCGGCGACGACCAGGCCATCCTTGGCGGTCTCGCTCGGTTCCGCAGTCAGGCCTGTTTGGTCATCGGCCATGAGAAGGGCCACGACACCGCCACCCGCCTGACCCACAACTTCGGCATGGCGCGGCCCGAGGGTTACCGCAAGGCGGTGCGCCTGATGGACATGGCCGAGCGCTTTGGGCTGCCGGTGCTGACCTTTGTCGATACCGCGGGGGCCTATCCGGGCCTTGGGGCAGAGGAGCGCGGCCAGGCGGAGGCGATCGCCCGCTCGACCGAGCGCGGCCTCACGCTGGAAGTGCCGATGATCGCCACGATCACCGGCGAGGGCGGCTCCGGCGGGGCCATCGCCCTCGCCGCCGCGAACCGTGTGCTGATGCTGGAGCACTCCATCTACTCCGTGATCTCTCCCGAGGGCGCGGCCTCGATCCTGTGGCGCGACGGGGCCCGGGCCCAGGACGCCGCTGCCGCGATGAAGATCACCGGGCCAGACCTCGTGGGCCTCAAGATCGTCGACCGTATCGTCCAGGAGCCGGTCGGGGGTGCCCACTCTGATCCGCAGGCCGCGATACAGGCTGTCGGCGATGCCCTTGAAGACGAACTGCGCACCCTGTCGGCCCTGTCGCCGGAAGCCTTGCGCCGCCAACGGGCCGATCGTTTCTATGCCATCGGCCGCGCCTGACCCCGCAGCCGAGGCAAGAACGTCACCCTTTATGAGTGCGCCAGTCTGGCTTACGCTGGTCAGCAGCAATTGATTCTCGCGGGGATGGCAGGGCATGGCGTTTCCGGAGAGCCCCGTCCGGGCGGACAATTTCGCCGTCAATCTGACTGAGGCGGTCACCTTGGTGATCGAGGATTCGCCCTTCGTTCTGGAACTGACATCCAGAGTCTTGGCCGGTTTCGGCATCCGCCGACGGCGAGCGTGCCAGACGCCGGAGGCGGCGATGTCGGCTCTCGCGACCCAGTCGGTTGATCTGGTGCTCGTCAGCGCCGACCTGCCCGACTCCTCGGGTTACGAGCTCGTGCACTGGCTACGGCGGTCAGCCCATGAGGCCAACCAGTTTGTGCCGGTGATCATGACCGCCACCCACGTCCTGCCCTCTACCCTTGTCCGGGCGAGGGACAGCGGAGCGAGTCTCATCCTCACCAAGCCATTCAGTCCCGCGAAGCTTCTTGAACGAATTGTCTGGGCCGCCCGCGACACTCGCCCCTTTCTGGAGGCTGGCCCCTATCGAGGGCCGGATCGGCGGATCCGCAAACTCGGCTACGGCGGTCCGGAGCGACGGGTCGGCACCGTACCGATTATCGCCCGCCCCGGCGAGCCCCTTGGGCTGCTCAAGTGACGGCGGTCATGTATCCCGCGAGGGTGTCTCGCCTCGGGCAGATGATCGACCTGCCCGGCGGCCTGACCCTCGCGGAGGCCATGGAGCAGGCTGAGATTAACCTCGCGCCGCTGCGTGCCCCGGCCATGGCGCTAATCGAGGGGCATATCGTCGAGCTGGAGGGCCTGACCGCCCACACCTCGACACGCGATCAGGTGTATGCCTTGGCCTCGGCCGTCATCGACTGCGCCAGCCTGTTCGACCTTGGGGATGTGTGCGCGGTTGCGGCCGGTCTCTGCGACCTTGTCGAGGAAGCCACGCCCGAGCGCCCGTTTGACTGGCGCATGCCCGCCCTGCATGCGCGCACCCTCAGGTTGCTGCTCAGCCTGCCGGACCACGCCACCGGGGAGCGGCTGCGCCTGCGCGACGAGATCGCCGCGGTGGTCGCCCACAAGGGGGCCGCGCGCGCCTAGAGACATCGAACTCTAGACGTCCGCCACCGCCTCGGCCCGCCGCGCGCCGCGTGTCTGCTTCCGCCACAGGGCAGCATACTCCCCTTCCGGTCGCGCCACCAGTTCGGCGTGGGTGCCCCGCTCCACCACCTGGCCAGCCTTGAGCACGAGGATCTGATCGGCGTCCGCGACGGTCGACAGCCGGTGCGCCACGACGAGCGTCGTCCGACCGGCCCGGGCCCGCCGCAGCGTCCTCTGGATCGCCTGCTCGGTCCGGCTGTCGAGAGCGCTGGTGGCCTCGTCGAGGATAAGCAGAGACGGGTCTGCCAGAAGGGCGCGGGCGATGCCGACGCGCTGCCGCTCCCCGCCCGACAGCTTGAGGCCGCGCTCGCCCACCATGGTGTCCATCCCCTGCGGCAGGCCGCGAATGAAGTCGCCGAGCTCGGCCGCCTCCGCCGCTCCGAGGATTTCCGCCGCACTCGCGTCCGGCCGGGCAAAGGCGATGTTGGCCTGCAAGGTGTCGTTGAACAGCGCCACGTCCTGCGGAACCAGGGCGACGCTCGCCCGCAGCGAGGCCTGGGTCACCGCGCGGGCGTCATAACCGTCGACCAGGACCTGGCCCACCTGGGGATCAAGCAGGCGTAGGGCCAGCTTGACGATGGTTGACTTTCCAGCGCCTGACGGACCGACCAGCGCCAGCGTGGTTCCCGGCTCGGCAACGAAACTGACCGCCTCGAGCCCGTTGGCGCGGGCGTCGTGGCGATAGCCCACCCCCTCGAAGACAAGCCGTGCGCCCCGTGCGTCGACCCGCCGGGGAAGGGCGGTCGCGTCGGGGGCGTCAGCGACCTGCGGCTGCTGACGGGTCACCTTCAGCATCTCCTCCATGTCGATGAACGACTGGCGCACCTCGCGGTAGGCGAAGCCGAGGATGTTCAGCGGCTGGTAGAGCGAGATCATGATCAGTACGGCGGCGGTCACATCGCCGGGACCCATGCGGCCGGCGGCGGCCTCCATGCCGGCCATTACCGCCATGACGCCGAGGCCGAGATTCATGATCCCGGACTGGATGACGTTGAGCAGCGCCAGTGAGCTGTTGGCCTTCAGCGACGCCCGGGTGTAGGTCGCCAGCGCCGCGTCGTAGCTGGCTGCGGCCCGCCCCTCGGCCCCGAACGCCTTGACCGTTTCGTAGTTGAGGAAGGCGTCAACTGCCTGACCCGCCGCGGCACTGTCGGCCTGGTTCATGATGCGGCGGTGCTCCAGCCGCCAGTTCGAAAGTGCGAAGGTCGAGACCGCGTAGACAGCCACCACGACCACGGCGACCGCGCCGAAACGCCAGTCGTATCGGCCGGCCAACACCCCTGCAGCGAGCACCAGCTCCAGACCGGTCGGGACCAGATTGAAGGCCAGCACCCGCAGCAGGAAATCCACCGCCCGGGATCCGCGCTCCACGGTGCGCGAGAGCGATCCGGAGCGCTTGGTCTGGTGGAAGTCCAGCGACAGGCCGAGCGCGTGGGCGAAGGCCTCGGCGGCGGTTCTGCGTTGAGCCGCCGCCCGCACCGGCGCAAACACAACGTCGGACAGCTGTGGCGCGGCACCGCTGAGAAAGCGGATCAGGGCATAGCCAACAGCGAAGGCCGTAAAGCCCAAGCTTAGGGCAACCGTGGCCCCCTGCCCCGCCGCGAGCGCATTGACCGCCGCGCCGAGCGCCAGCGGTGCCAGTACCCCGAGCGCGCGTCCGCCCAGGGTCAGCAGCACCGCAACGGCAAGCCGAAGCCGGAGCTGGGGCGCGTCCGAGCGGGCAACCAGCCGGATCAGGTCGGACAGGGTCGCCCAGGTCCTGACTTCGGGCACAGCCGCTTCCACCGCAGCACCGCTGTCCCGGCGTCTGGCACCCCGCTCCCCTCGCATCGACATCACTCCGATATGGTCGGGCGCAGTCGTCCCCGCAATCCGCCGCTCAGCCGGAGACCGACGCCACGGCGGCAATCAGCTCGTCGACCGCCGCCTCCGTCGTCGCCCAGGAGCAGACAAACCGCACCGATCCGTCATTGAAGCGGTAGCAGGCCCAGCCGGCGGCATTCAGCGCCCGGTGGGCGGCGACGGGCATGCGGAGGAACACCGCGTTGGCCTCGACCGCATGGGCCAGCACCCACGGCGTCGCCTCGACAATGCCCGTCGCCAGCCGCCGGGCCATGGTGTTGGCGTGCGCGGCCCCGGCCTCCCATGCCCCCGTTTCCAGCAGACCGAGCAGCGGCGCGGCGAGCAAGCGGGCCTTCGAGGCGGTCTGGCCGGCCTGCTTCAGCCGGTTGTCGAGGCGCCGCGCCAGGCTCTTGTCGAACAGCACCAGTGCCTCGGTGCACATGGCACCGGCCTTGGCACCGCCCAGCACCAGCGCGTCGACCCCGAGCCGGCCGATGACCTTCAGATCGAACCCGGCCGCGGCCGCATTGGCCAGACGCGCCCCGTCGAGATGGACCCCATGGCCGCGCGCCTTGACCGGCGTGATCAGAGCCTCAAGCTCCTCGCAGGTGTAGACCGCGCCGTACTCCGTCGACTGGGTGAGGCTCAGCGCCGCCGGAGGCTGGCGGTGGCCGACCTCAGGCTCCTCCAACGCCGCCGCAAGGGCGCGCGGATCGACCTTGCCCGAAAAGCCCGGCAGGCCGACCAGGCCGACGCCCTGACCGAAGAAGCCCGGCGCGCCGGTCTCGTCGGTGCACACATGCGCCGCCTGATGCGCCAGTACAGCCTCGAACGGCCAGGCCAGCATCGACAGGGCGATGGCGTTGGCCGCGGTGCCGGAAAAGACGAATCGCACCTCCACATCGAAGTCGAGGCGCTGCCGAACGAGGTCGGCCGCGCGCCTCGTGATGTCGTCGGTGCCATAGGCCCTTGCATAGCCGGCGTTGGCGGCGGCGAGCGCCTCAAGCGCCTCGGGGGCCATGCCGGCGGTATTGTCAGAGGCGAAGTCGTAACGCATGGCTCAGGACTGTTGAGTCTCGGTCGGCACGGCGACGGCGCGGGCGAAAGCCGCATTCTTGCCCGGCACCTCGACCTGGTGCGGGAACGGGATTTCGATGCCGGCGGCGTCAAGCGCCTCCTTGCCACCCTGCATCAGGTCGGCCTGGGTCTGCCACCAGTCGCCTGATGCGACCCACGCGTGGAGCGTGATCTGCACTGCGCTGTCCAGCAGGCCGGTCACGCCGGTCCAGGGCTCCGGATCGGCCAGCACTGTCTCGTGCGCGACGGCCACGCCCTTGAGTACCGCCCGGGCCGCATCGAGGCGCTCGCCGTAGCCGACGGTGAAGTTGATCTCGACCCGGCGTGTCCGTTGACCGGAAAGGTTGACGATGACGTCGCCCAGAACCTGGGAGTTCGGCACCACGATCCTGTGGTTGCTGGCGTTGGAAAGCTGGGTGGTGAACAGGTCAAGCTTCTGGACCGAACCAGATACATCTCGGACCTGTACAATGTCGCCGACGCGGTAGGGTCTGAGCACCAGCAGCAGCACGCCGGCCGCGACGTTCGACAGTGTGCCCTGGAGGGCGAGGCCCACCGCCAGCGATGCCGCACCGAGCACGGCGATGATAGAGGTGGTCTGCACCCCGAGGCGCTGCAGCACGGCGATCAGGCCGATGATCAAAATGCCTAGGCGGATAACCTCGACGAGGAAATTCAGGATCGTCTGGTCGCGCCTGAAACCTCGCAGGCGTCCGAGAGCCCGTCGAGCCGCCTGACCGCCCCAGCGCGAGGCGATCACGGTAGCGGCAAGGATCAGCGCGGCGATCAACAGGTTGACAGCGAAATCGCCGGCGAGATCGACGAGCCTGGCGACGAGAGCTGCATCGACAGTGGCGGCGCGTTCGCCAGCGGCGAGCGCCTCGGTCAGTGGGAGGAGGGATGGCATGGTGTCGGTCTAGCGCCTCCCGCGGGGATGTGAACCCCCGACCTCAACCGACAAGCCGTCCCCCGCTGCGCTCGATCGCCGCCAGAAGCGCCATCACCTCTTCCAGCGTCGCCGCATCAGCCGCTGGCTTGTCCCAGCGGATCCGGCTGATCCGCGGAAAGCGCATGGCCACGCCGGACTTGTGCCGGGGCGAGCGCTGCAGGCCCTCGAAGGCGATCTCCAGCACCAGCCCGTTGTCCGGCCCGGCCCGCACGGCGCGGACCGGACCAAACCGCTCGACGGTGTGGTCACGTACGAACGTATCGAGCTGCTTCAACTCGGCGTCAGTGAAGCCGAAATAGGCCTTGCCGACCGGGGTCAGCGCCCCGTCCGCCGTCCAGACGCCGAAGGTGAAGTCGGAGTAGAAGCTGGAGCGCTTGCCGTGTCCACGCTGGGCATACATCAGCACGGCGTCGATGACGTGCGGGTCCCGCTTCCACTTGAACCAGGGCCCTTTCGGCCTGCCAGCGAGATAGGGGGAGTCACGGCGCTTGAGCATCAGCCCCTCGGCGGCGGCCCCGACCGGCGGGTCGGCCCGCAGTTGCGCCAGCGCCTCCCAGTCGTCGAACGGCACCAGCGGCGAAAGGATCAGCCGGGCCGGGTGGCCGCCGGCGACCAGCCGCTCCAGCGCCGCCCGCCGCTCGATTAGTGGCGCGGCGCGCCAGTCCGTCATCCCCTCGGCCAGCAGGTCATAGGCGATGATGGCCGCCGGGCTGGCCGCCTGCAGCCGCGCATCCGCCGCCTTGCGGTTCAACCGGGTCTGCAGGTCGGCGAATGGCGCGACCTGCCCCTCGCGCAGGACAACCAATTCTCCGTCCACAGCCCCCTCGAAGGCGAGGGCCGACATCAGGTCGGGGAACGCGCCCGAGATCTCCTCGCCGGTGCGGGAATAGAGTCTGGCCACGCCCCCCTCGCGCACGGCCTGGACGCGGATCCCATCCCACTTCCATTCCGCCAGGAAGTCACCCGGGGCCAGCCGCTCGAAATCCACCGCCTCGTCAAGCGCGGTCGCCAGCATGACCGGTCGGAAGCGGCCCGGTGCATCCGCAGACGGTCTGCTCCCTCGCCCCTCCAGCCAGGCAAACAGCTCAACATAAGGCGGCTCAAGCGCGTGCCAGATCTCCTCGAGCTCAGCGACATCGACGGCCTCATTCGCGGCCACCCTGGCAGCCGCAGTCTTGGCCAGACGGGCGGACAATCCGACCCGCAGGCCGCCGGTCAGCAGCTTGAGCAGGGCCCAACGGCCCGTGGGCTCCAGCGCATCGAGCCAGCGCTCGATGTGCCCCGGAATCTCGCCGCGCCCGGACTGACGCAGGATCTCGACCACCTCGGTCAGATCGGGCGGACGGTTCGGCAGGGTCGCAGACGGCGGCCAGATCAGGGCGACCGTCTCGGCCAGGTCGCCGACGTAGTCGTAGGACCACCCGAACAGTACCGGATCGACCCGAGCCTCGACCGCCCGCCGGATCAACCCCGGCTTGGCCGTGTCGAACACGAGATCGCCCGTGAGCGCAGCCAGCGCCCAGCCGCGTTCCGGATCGCCCGTGGCGCGCAGATAGTCGCGAACCAGCACCAGTTTGGCGTTGCGCGAGGCGGTGAGCGCCAGCCGGTTGAGCAGCTCGGCGAACGCCCTCATCCGACGGTCAGGCCGGCACCCGCCGCAATCAGCACCACCAGCGGCGGGGGCATGCGGAACAGGGTCAGCATCAGCAGCGCACCGAGGGCGATCATCAGCGTCGCCGGAGACCGAAACGCTTCCGGTGCGACCGTGTTCAGAAAGGCCGCCGCCAGCAGGCCCGTGGCTGCGGCACCGGCCAGCGCGAGGCTGCCGCGCACCCGGGTGGAGCGCCGCAGCGCCGGCCACAGCGGCTCGAGTCCCAACACCAGCAGCGCGCCCGGGGCGAACAGGGCCAGCATGACCAGCAGGCCCTGCCACACCCCCCCTTCCACCGCCCCGAGATAGGCCCCGAAGGCGAACAGGGGCCCCGGAAGCGCCTGGGCGGCCCCATAGCCGGCGAGGAAGGTCTCGCGGTCCAGCCAGCCCCGGCCAACGAACTCCCCTTCCAGGAGCGGCAGGACGGCATGGCCGCCGCCGAACACGAGGGCCCCGGAGACATAGGCGGCACCGGCCGGGTTCGGCGGCAGGGCCACAGCCAGCCCCAGCAGGAGGGAAGCTGCGGCGAGCAACAGCCCGCCTCCGGCAAGCGCTCGCCGCGACGGCGTCCCACTCTCCTCGCCGTTCGACCGGGAGCCCTGCGGCAGGGCCGCCGGCGGAAGCACCGCCCCCATCGCCAGGGCGACGGCGAGGATCCAGAGCTGGCCCACCCCGCCGTAGCCGAGCGCGGCCAGCGCGGCGACGACAAGCACGATCCCGCGCTGCAGGTCGGGGGCCGTCTGGCGCGCCATCTGCACCCCCGCGATGAGCACCACCGCCGCCGCCGCCGCCTTGAGCCCGCTCGCCCAGCCGCCGCCCAGCGTGGCCAGCAGCCCCGGGGCCGCCAGGGCGAGCGCCAGCATCAGCAGCGCAGAGGGGGCCGTGAAGGCGACGAAGGCGGCGAGCGCCCCACGCCAGCCCGCCAGTCGCCAGCCGATGACCAGCCCCGCCTGACTGGAGGACGGTCCCGGCAGGACCTGGCTGACGGCGACGATCTCTGCGAAGGCGTCCGGCGGGACCCATTCGCGGCGCTCGACCAGCTCGCGATGGAAGTGGCCGATATGGGCGACGGGCCCGCCAAAGGCCGTCAGGCCGAGCCCGAGGAAGGCGCGACCCACGGCGATCCAGCTAGGGCGGGGCATGTCGCTCTGCATGCGCCAGCTATAGGCGGCGGGTTCGGACAGGCAAACCGGGGCTTGCGACGCCGCCCTGCGCAGATAGCCGCAGGACAGCGCGGTTCGAGAGGGTCAGGCGGCGGCCGCTTCGCGCGACTCCGACCCGCAGGCGCGCACGCCCTCGCGCCCCTCCCCGACCCGGGCCATCAACAGGGCAAGGGCCTGGAAATCGATCGGCTTGTTGAGATAGGCGTCGGCACCGGCCGCCAGACCGGCCTCATGGTCCTCGTGACGGGCCGAGGCGGACAGCACCACGACAGGGGTCTCGCGACTCGGTCCAGGCGTGGCGCGCAGGCGGCGGGTGGCCGTCAGCCCGTCCATGACCGGCATGTTCACGTCCATGACGATCAGGTCGAACGCCCGGTCCCGGGCAAGATCTAGGGCCAGCTCCCCGTTCTCCGCCGAGGCGGTAACGTGGCCGCCCGAAGCCAACCAGGCCTCAAGGATCATGCGGTTGACCGGATGGTCCTCGACCACCAGCACCCGGAGACTGGACCCTCCGTCGATCTCTGCGGTGATGGCGGCGACGGGCTCGCTGTCAGCCCAGCTCACGACCTCGGCCTCGCAGACGAAGGTGAAGGTTGAGCCCTCTCCCGGGCGGGAGGTTACGGTGATGTCGCCGCTCATGACCCGCGCGATGCGACGCGCGATGGTCAGGCCCAGACCCGTGCCGCCGAACCGCCGGGTCGAAGAGCTGTCGACCTGGGTGAAGGGCAAGAAGAGGCGTTCGAGGTCCTCTGCCGATATCCCCAGGCCGGTATCGCGCACCTCGAACGCCAGACGGCAGCGACGCTCCCCGAGGCGCTCACCGCGGATGGTGTATCGGACCTCGCCCTCATCTGTGAACTTGACCGCGTTGGACAGCAGGTTCTGGATCACCTGGCCGACACGCAGAGAGTCGCCACGTACGACCGTGGGAACCTCTCCGTCGCACTCCATGACGAACCGGATGCCCTTGGCCTCGGCCTTGGCAGCAAAGGCGGCAGAGCCGCGGCGCGCCAACTCGGCGATGTCCACATCGACGACCTCGAAGGTCATCTTGCCGGCCTCGATCTTGGCAAGGTCGAGGATGTCGGTGAGCAGGCCAAGCAGGCAATCGCCAGAATTGCGGATGATCGACAGGTACTCGCGCTGGGTACCGTCGAGATTGGTCGCGCTCATCAGCTGGGCCGCGCCGAGCACACCATTCATTGGCGTTCGCAGCTCGTGCGAGATAACGGCGAGGAAGTTGGACTTGGCGTCGCTGGCCGCGTTGGCCTTGTCGCGCGACGCTTCCAGCTCTGTGATCAGTTGCGCCTGCTGGTTCTGGAACTCGGTGATCCGCGCTTCACGGATCACACCCATCAGCACCAGAACGAACAGGCTCGACGCAGTGAGCGGAATGATGCCGATCAGCGGCCAGAAGGCAGGACTGCCCCAGCTCGTGATGAGGAACCAGACCACGACGACTGAATAGGGCGAGGAGATGAGCAGGGCCTGTCTGGGCGAGCGGCGAAGCCATGAGAAGACCAACACATAGCCTGACACGATCATGGCTACGGCTAGCGCCTTACCGAACGGATGCGGCGCACTCCACGCCAGCACCGGCGCAACCGCCCAGGCCCAGCCCGTGATCATCGCGACGACCGGTAACACCAGCCCCCAGCTATCCCCGTCACGGATCTGCAACCGACGTTCTACCGCGCTACGCAGCAGGCCCGCCCCCGTCGCGACTGCAAACCAGACGATGCTAGCCAACGGACCCACCGTGGGGATCAGGGCCAACGCCCAGGTGGCGAGGATCAGGTAGCGCAGATACTGGGTTTGCAGGATCGCCGTCAGCGCCTGCGCAGCCTCACTTGAACGCGCGTCTCCGGCCCTGGTCGTCCTGCTCCCACTTCCAGCCATACACGTCTCCCGCGCGCCCTTCACTCTCAACGGTAGGAGAGAAGAGCTAAGGCCGGGTGAACAAGAACTGGGTTGCAATCAGGGCAGTTCCTCGTCTCTGGTCACGTCGGTCGGGCTCAGGGCCCGGATCGAGAGGGCGTGAACCGGCCCTGCAAGCTCCTCGCTTAGGGCTGCGTTGATCCGCCGCTGACGTTCCACCCGGGACAGGCCGGAAAAGGCCTCGGCGACTATCTCGAGGTTGAAGTGGCTTTCCCCTCCGGCCCGGGCGTCGATCCCCCCCTCGTGATGGTGCCCGGCATGTCGGGCGCTGTCGTCGACGAGTTCGAGGCGGACCGGCGCAAAGGCGGCGGTCAGTTTCTCGTGGATGGCGCGCGCCACCGGCCCTTGCGTCATTGCAGCTTCCTTGAAGACATCCAATTCGGGCTTACACTTCGCCCGATGCCCGCTGCGTTTCAATACAAGCCGCGCTTCACCGACATCCGGGTGAAACCTCCCCGCCCCGAAGAGGACGTGGCGGAGGCGGATGTTACGCGCCTGAAGCCCGGCGAGGTGCGGTGCGAGTGGCCGGACTGCGTGCGCGCCGCGTCGGCCCGGGCCCCGAAGTCGCGCGAGCGGCTGAACGAGTTCTACCAGTTCTGCCAGCCGCACGCGGCCGAGTACAACAAGGCTTGGAATTTCTACGCCGGCATGAGCGAGGGCGAGGTCCGTGCCGCCCAGGAGAACGAGGCCATGACCGGCGGCCGCCCGACCTGGGAGATGAAGGCCGGCAAGATGAGCCGCGAAGCCGCCGCCTTCGCCGCGAAAATGGGGACGGGCAACACCGGAGGGGCCGGCTCCTGGCGCGACAGCTTCGGCCTGTTCGGCCGCCGCAGCGGCTATACCCCGCCGAAGGAAGAGCCTGGCACCCACCTCGGCCGGCTGGAGCGGCAGGCGCTGGCCGACCTCGACCTCGACGCCGGTGCAGACAGGGCGGCGGTGAAGCGCCGCTACCATGAGCTGCTGAAGCGCTTCCATCCGGACACCAACGGCGGCGATCGGGCGGCGGAAGAGAAGCTGCAGCGCGTGATCAAGGCCTGGAAGACCCTCAGGAAGGCCGGCCTGGCCTAGATTTTCGTCGGTCAACGCCCATGTCACGCTGGCTGATCAGGAGATGACCATGGATCCGCTCTACGTCGCCCACGCCGCCGCCTCGGGCGGCGGTCGCTCCGGCCGGGCCGCCACCGACGACGGCAAGATCAATGTGTCCCTGTCCGTGCCGAAGGGCATGGGCGGCGATGATGGGCCCGGGACCAACCCGGAACAGCTGTTCGCCACGGGCTATGCCGCCTGCTACCTCGGCGCCCTGCGGCTGGTCTCCGGCAAGGCCGGAACGCCGGTGGGGCCCGACACCCGGGTGCTCGCCTCGGTCGGGATCGGTCCGAACACCAATGGCGAGGGTTTCAACCTCGATATCGCCCTGATGATCACCGAGCACGGTCTCGATCAGACCACGATCGACGCCCTGATCCGGAAGGCGCACCAGGTCTGCCCCTACTCCAACGCCACCCGCGGCAATGTCGAGGTGCGCCTCAGCGCCGGTTGAGCTCGCGCCGAGGCCCAAATCGCCGCGCGTGTTGAGCCGCGCGCAGCAGCCCTCTAAGTGGGGCTCATGACCTCCCCTCTCGACGCCATGCCCGATCCGCTCCTGACGCTGGAACCGCACCGCAAGGTGTCGGTGCGCGAGGCGTTCGGGATCGATTCCGACATGCTGCTGCCCTGCTTCGAGACGCGTGACAGCCACGTCCCGGAGATCGACGACGCCTATCGCTTTGATCCGCAGACCACGCTGAGCATCTGCGCCGGCTTCGCTTTTGACCGCAGGGTGATGGTTCAGGGCTACCACGGCACCGGCAAGTCGACCCACATCGAGCAGGTCGCCGCCCGCCTGAACTGGCCGCTGGTGCGCGTGAACCTCGACAGCCACGTGTCGCGAATCGACCTCGTCGGCAAGGACGCCATCGTTCTCAAGGACGGCAAGCAGGTCACCGAGTTCCGGGAGGGCATGCTGCCGTGGGCGCTGCAGCGGCCGATCGCGCTGGTATTCGACGAGTATGACGCCGGCCGCCCGGACGTGATGTTCGTGATCCAGCGGGTTCTGGAGGCGCAGGGATGCCTGACCCTGCTTGACCAGAACCGCGTCATCCGCCCCAACCGCTGGTTCCGCCTGTTCTCGACATCCAACACCATCGGACTCGGTGACACCTCGGGTCTCTATCACGGGGCCCAGCAGATCAATCAGGCCCAGCTTGACCGCTGGAACATCGTCACCACGCTGAACTACCTCGACCACGACGTCGAGGTCGAGATCGTCGTGGCCAAGGCACCGGAGTACGCGACCGCCGAGGGTCGCCGCCAGGTCGCGGCCATGGTTCGCGTCGCCGACATGACCCGCAACGCCTTCATGAACGGGGATATATCCACAGTCATGAGCCCGCGGACGGTGATCACCTGGGCCCAGAACGCCCTGATCTTCGGCGGCGACCTCGGGCTGGCCTTCCGCCTCACCTTCCTGAACAAATGTGACGAGCTGGAGCGGTCGCAAGTCGCCGAGTTCTATCAGCGCGCCTTCGGCGAGGACCTGCCCGAAGCGGCGACGCGGGTGAAGGTGGGTTAGCCTCGGGCGGCTCTCTCACCCTGATAGACGATACACCCCTGTCGAAGGGGGTGAGCGAGCAGAGCGCTCCGGAACCGCTCCGCGACGGCACATAACAAGCCCGCGTCGACCAGAAGCTTGTCCGGTGTAGAGGGAGCAAGATACCGCGACTGCATCGCGGATGCATACAAGCGAGCATCATTAAGGAGCTCTGCGTCATCCGAGGCGACATGCAGTCCCTGATCCATCGCTTCCGAGAGGAGCTTGCCGAGCTTATGCCTGTAGGGTTCGGCGGCAAGCTTATCGCTCGAGAAGCCAGCGCAGCAAAGGAACGCCTTCAGGTACAGCTCCACGGCATGGATTGCGAGCATTCTGATCGGCGCACAGCTGTGTGCCCAGGATTTAGAGCTGGCCGACAACAACTTCGCACTGCGAAGATAGGAATCTGCGTAGGTAAAAAAGCCCTGCGGCGTTGTTTCGGCTGCCTTTTTCAAGCCGCCCTCGGCGTGATCCGCTCCAGCTGCGGCCCGATCTTCCGCCTCTGCTCCAGCAGGTCGTAACTGTTCTGGAGGCGCAAGAAGAAGCCCTGGCTCAGCCCCCAGTAGCGCGTCAGGCGCAGATCGGTGTCTGCGGTGACCGCCCGCTTGCCCAGCACGATCTCATTGATCCGCCGAGGCGGCACGTCGATCGCCTTGGCCAGGGCCGTCTGGCTCATCCCTACAGGCTTGAGAAAATCTTCCAGCAGGATATCGCCCGGTGTCGGGTTCTTGAGCCAGTCTTCCGGCGGACCGACGTCGCCGATCTCAGTGGTAATCGCAGATTTCGACATCGTCACATCCTCCTGCGGTCCATCGGAAACAGATCCGCCATTGCTGGTTGATCCGGATCGAATGCTGCCCCTGCCGGTCGCCCGAGAGGGCCTCCAACCGGTTGCCGGGCGGCTGGCGCAGATCGTCGAGCCGCTCGGCGGTATCCAGACCACGTAGCCTCCTAAGCACCAAAGCCTGGATGTCTGGCGGCAGGCGTCGCGACGGACGGCTCAGCCATACCTGCTTCGTTGCCCGGTCCCGAAAGCTCCGGATCATGCAGCCTTACATGACGCATAACGTTATGTGGCTCAAAGGTTCCTAGCCGCCTCCCACGAACTGCACGATCTCGATGCGGTCGCCCTCGGCCAGCGACGTTTCGCCGTGCAGGCTGCGCGGGACGATCTCCAGGTTGCGCTCGATCGCCACCTTGCGCGGATCAAGTCCCAACGCCTCGACCAAAGCCAGCAGCGTCGTCGCCGACACGTCTCGCAGCTCGCCGTTGATCTGAACCCGCATGACCTGGCGTCACCTTTCCTGAACGCACCGCTTTGACCGGAGGAGCGGGTCCGCTAAAAGGCCCGCCCGACCCCTTGGCTGGAGCGCATGCCCCACACCCCTGTCCTCTACGTGCTGAACGGTCCCAACCTCAACCTGCTGGGGACCCGGGAGCCGGACGTCTACGGCCGCGACACCCTCGCGGACGTCGAGGCCCTTTGCCGTACGGCGGCCGAAGGGGCCGAGGTCGTGTTCCGCCAATCCAGCGAGGAGGGCCGACTGATTGACTGGCTGCACGAGGCCGGCGAGAAGGCCGACGCGGTGGTGTTCAATCCGGCGGCCTACAGCCACACCTCCATCGCCCTGCACGACGCCATCAAGGCGCTCGCCATCCCCGTAGTGGAGTGTCACCTGTCCAACGTGGCGGCGCGCGAGGCGTTCCGTCATCACTCCTACGTCTCGCCGGTCGCGGCGGGCGTGGTTTCGGGCTTCGGCCCCTTCAGCTACGACCTGGCCGTCCGGGCCGCGCTGCGGCTCGCCCGCGCGCGCGCCGCGCGGTCCTGAGGAGCCTGTCTTCCATGTCCGAGTCCAAGAAAGTCGATGCCGTCGACACCACTCTCGTGCGGCAACTTGCTGATATCCTGAAAGAAACCGAGCTGACCGAGATCGAGGTCGAGCGCGGCGACCTGAAGATCAAGGTCAAGCGCGAGATCACGGTCGCGTCGGCCCCTATCACCTACGCCGCCGCCCCGGCTCCCGTGGCGCAGACTGCGCCGGCGGCGGCACCCGCACCGCCGGTCATGCCATCAGACGCGACGACCATCGTGGCCCGCGCAGGCGAGGAGGTGAAGTCGCCGATGGTCGGCACCGCCTACCTTTCCCCGGCTCCGGGCACCGACGCCTTCGTCAAGCCCGGCGACAAGGTCAGGAAGGGCCAGACCCTGCTGATCGTCGAGGCCATGAAGACGATGAACCCGATCACCTCGCCCCGCGACGGCGTGGTGGCCGAGATCGTCGTCGGCGACGCCCAGCCGGTCGAGTTCGGCGAGCCGCTCGTCGTCCTCGAGGCCTGAGCCGCATGTTCACCAAGGTCCTGATCGCCAACCGCGGCGAAATCGCCTTGCGCATTCACCGCGCCTGCAAGGAGATGGGCATCTCCACCGTGGCGGTGCATTCCGAGGCCGATCGCGGGGCCATGTGGGTTCGCCTCGCCGACGAGAGCGTGTGCATCGGGCCGGCCCAGGCGTCGAAGTCCTATCTGAACATTCCCTCGATCATTGCCGCAGCGGAGATCACCGGGGCCCAGGCTATCCACCCGGGCTATGGCTTCCTGTCGGAGAACGCGCGCTTCGCCGAGATCGTCGAGGCGCACGGCATGACCTTCATCGGTCCGCGCCCCGAGCACATTCGCATCATGGGCGACAAGATCACCGCCAAGCAGACGGCGAAGGACTCCGGCATTCCGGTCGTTCCCGGCTCTGATGGCGAGGTCGAGACCGTCGAGGCGGCGATCAAGGCCTCGAAGGCCATCGGCTTCCCCCTGATCGTCAAGGCGGCCGCCGGCGGCGGCGGGCGCGGTATGAAGGTGGCCCTGACCCCCGAGAGCCTGACCGAGGCGGTCCTGACGGCCCAGTCGGAGGCCCTCGCCGCCTTCGGCAACGGCGCGGTCTACATGGAGCGCTACCTCCAGAAGCCGCGCCACATCGAGATCCAGGTCATCGCCGACAGCCACGGCAACGTCGTGCACCTAGGCGAACGCGACTGCTCGCTGCAGCGCCGCCATCAGAAGGTGCTGGAGGAAGCCCCCTCCCCGGCCCTCGACGCCGCCGGCCGGGAAAAGATCGGCAAGACCGTCACCGAGGCCATCCGCAAGATCGGCTACCTCGGCGTCGGCACGATCGAGTTCCTGTGGGAGGACGGCGAGTTCTTCTTCATCGAGATGAACACCCGCCTGCAGGTCGAGCACCCGGTCACCGAGATGATCACCGGCGTCGACCTGGTGCGCGAGCAGATCCGCATCGCCGCCGGCCTCCCCCTGTCCTTCACCCAGGAGGATGTGGTGTTCGAGGGCCACGCCATCGAATGCCGCATCAACGCCGAGAATCCGGAGACCTTCGCGCCGTCCCCGGGCAAGGTGAACGACTTTCACGCCCCCGGCGGCCTCGGCGTGCGTCTGGATAGCGCCGTCTTCGCCGGCTATTCGATCCCGCCCTACTACGACAGTCTGATCGGCAAGTTGATCGTCCACGGCCGCGACCGCGAGGAGTGCCTCGCGCGCCTCAAGCGCTCCCTGGGCGAGATGGTCGTCGGCGGCATCGACACCACCATTCCCTTGTTCCAGAGGCTGCTGCAGGAGCCGGACATCCTGTCGGGCGACTACGACATCCACTGGCTGGAGAAGTGGGCGAAGCGCCAGAAGGGCGAGGCCTGACGCGCGGCATGTTCGGCCCGGAGCAACTCCTGGCCGCCTATGCCTCGGGCGTCTTCCCCATGGGCGAGGCGCGCGATGATCCCCGCGTCTTCCTGATCGAACCGGAGCGGCGGGGAGTCATCCCGCTGGACGCCTTCCACATGCCCGCCCGCCTGCGGCGTACGGTGCGCCGCGAGCCGTTCGAGGTCCGGGTCGACACCGCCTTCCCCGCGGTGCTGGACGCCTGCGCCGCGCCCGGCCCGGGGCGTGAGGACACCTGGATCAACGGCCCCATCCGCGCGCTCTATCTGGGGCTCGCGCGGCGCGGTCACGTCCATACGGTCGAGTGCTGGCGCGACGGGGCTCTCGTGGGCGGCCTCTACGGCGTGACGCTCGGCGGCGCCTTCTTCGGCGAGAGCATGTTCAGCCGCGCGGCCGACGCCTCCAAGGTGGCGCTGGTGCATCTGGTGGCGCGCCTGCGGCGCGGCGGCTGGGTCCTGCTGGACGCCCAGTTCATGACCGACCACCTGCAGCAATTCGGCGCGCAGGAGATCAGCCAGGCGGACTACCTGCGCCGTCTCGCCCCGGCCCTGGGCGTTTCGCCAGATCCCGACGGCTTCGCCGCGCCGATGACCGGGGCGGAGGCCATCGCCCGCGCGGGCGCCTGATCCCGGCTGTCCGGACACGATTTCCCGGCGTCCGGACAGGGTTTCGCTGTCACCCTGCGGACGGTCGTGACCCGATCGGGCCATGACCCAGCCCCTCTCCCCCGCTCCGAACCCGCACCCGCTCCGTGACCTCCTTGAACTGCTGGCGACGGTCGGCGGCGGACTGCTGCTGGCCCTCGCGCTCAAGACCGCGCTGTACCAGCCCTTCACCATCCCCACCTCGTCCATGGAGCCGGGACTTCAGGTCGGCGACTACATCGTCGTGTCCAAGTTCGCCTATGGCTGGAGCCGGGCCTCGCTCCCGCTCGGACGGCCGGAGGGCCGCGGCCGGCTCGCAGGCCGCCAACCGGCGCGCGGCGATGTGGTCGTGTTCCGCCTGCCGCGCGACCCGCATCAGATCTGGGTCAAGCGCGTCATCGGCCTGCCGGGCGACACGGTCCAGCTGCGCCGCGGTGTGGTGTTCCTGAACGGGATCCCCCTTGAGGCCCCGGTCCGCGGGACGGCCGGGGGCGCGCTCACCCGTAAAGAAGCCCTGCCCGGCGGCCGGGCCTACACGACGCTCGACCGCGGCCCCGGCCATCCCGGCGATGACACGACGGCCGTCAGAGTGCCGGAGGGTCACTACCTGGTGCTGGGGGACAACCGGGACAACTCGCTCGACAGCCGCTGGCCGGCGGAGACGGGCATCGGCCTGCTGCCCGAGCAGAACCTGCTGGGGCGAGGCGAACTGATCCTCGCCTCCTGGCGCCCCGGGGCGGCGCTCTACAAGCCGTGGACCTGGTTCAATGTGCGCGCCTCGCGAACGATGCAGCCGATCCGCTGACCCGGATCAGCGAGCGTCGAACTCGGCCCGCGACAGGACGCCGTCGCCATCTGTATCGAGCCGATCGAAGGCGGCGTACCCGGGCGCGACAGCCTCGGCGATCGACGGCGCGGCGACCGCGCCGAGCGCAAGGCCGGCCAGAATTCCCGCGATAACGGCCCGCCAGCCCGGCAAGGGGGACAGCCGGACCGAGGCCCGGTCCTCAATGAAGGCGCGGACCGCGTCGCTCGCCGTGACGCCCTGCGCCCGGCAGCGCGCCATGAAGCGGGCCTTCAGCGTATGGGGCAGCCGGACTTCCAGCGTGTCGGACTTCTTTTCCCGCGGCGCGCTCACGCCCGGCAGCCCACGACCCACGCGTCATAGACCGGGTGGTCAAGGGTGCTGAGTCCCGGCGTCGAAGCGAACATCCAGCCGCGAAACAGCTGGCGCGTCTGAGGTTGAACCGCGCCGCGGGGCTGCAGGCTGACCTCAAGATAGGCCGCCGCCTCCTGGTCCCGCTCGTCGGCGGCGGACACTTCGCAGGCGCGCGCCTTGACGATCAGGGCGTTGTTAAAACGCACAGGGCGCCCGCCGACCTCGACCTCGAACCGCATGGTCTCGGCCGTGATCTTGTCAAGCGCCTGGACAACGACGACCGGGCGACGCTGACGCGGTTGAGGAACCTCGGGTTCCTCCGGCTGGGCGACCTCGGCGGCTTCAGTCTCCTCGACCTCGGCCTCAGCCTCAACCTCGGCAGCGACATCCGCCGGTGCCGTGTTCGGGACGGGCGCGACAGGCGGCGTCAGCTCCTGCAGGGCCGCCCCGACCGGGTCAACCGGCGCGCCCTGCGGCTCGGCCAGTGCCGTCGCAGGGACGGTCGGGTCCTGCACGGCCTGGGCCAGTTCGGCGGCAGACCCCGCGAATGCCACGAGGGCAGCGCCCAGCCACCAGCGGCCGCGTCCGGTCATTCCGGCCTCCACGCCTCATAGTCGCCCGTCGCTGCGGGACGCTGTCCACCCGCGGCCAGCGAGCCCGGCGGCCGCCACGCCATCGGCGTGCCGGACAGGTTCGGCAGGTAGGGGCGCTCCCACGACTGGGTCGGCAGGGGCTGCTCCGTCGGCGGCAGGTCGAAGGTATAGTGCAGCCAGCCGAACCAGTCCGGCGACACCTTCGAGGCGTCGGCGTAACCATTGTAGATCACCCAGCGGCGCCGACGGCCATCGTAGCTGATGTTGTCCCTGCTCTCGTAGTAGCGGTTGCCGAACTCGTCTGAGCCGACGAGACGGCCGCGCCGGCCCACGGTGAACAGGGTGCCGATGGTCGCGCCGTTCCACCAGGTGAAGATCTTGTCCAGCAAAGCTCGTCGCTCGTCTCGGGAGGGGGTCGGGAATGCAGCCCGACGTCGGCACGGATCATAGAAACCGCGAGCCCCGGCGTCCAGCGGCGCGACGCCGCCGCCACGCTCCAGATGTTGGGGGTAACTCCCCGCCACGCCCCCAGATTTATTGTCCAGCGCCCTGCAAGCCCCTAGTCTGGCGGCAGAACCCGTTCGAGGGGGAGCCCGCCGTGCGCGTCCCGACCCGTTTCGTTCCCCTGGCGGTCGCCGTGCGCCGCACAGCCCGCTCCGTCGAGCGGGCGGGCCGCTTTGTCGAGGTGCAGGCCCCGGCCGGCTGGAGCACGGCGCGGCTTGACGCCTGGCTGGACTGGGTTGGCCGGTGCCCGACCGACCTGCCGCGAATCGCCGCCGCGCCCGCGGCACCCTCGCCGGATGCGCTGGACGGCATCGAGGACTGGGCGAGACGGCACGCCGCCTGGGGCCGGGCCATCGGCGTGTTCGGGGGTGGCCGCGAGACGGAGACCTTCGCCGGCGAACTCTCCGCGGCGGTCTGGCTGGGCCTGCTCGCCCCCGGCACCCCCCGTCCCGACGGCCTGCGGGCCCACCCTGTGGCCGATGACCAGCTGCCGCCGCCGGTCGCGCCCCGACCGGCAGACCTCGGCGATCCGGAAGGCCTGGCGCAGCTGGAAGCCCGCGCCGCCGACATGCAGGCGCGCGCCCTCGAACCCGATGCGCTGGCAGCCGTCGGTGCCGCACTCGCTGCCGTCAGCGCGGCTGTGCGGCGCTGCGAGGGACCCTCCGAGACCTGCGCTGATCCCGCCCGCAACCCGGCTCTGGCCCGGGCCTCCTGGGCGGCGCGCCAGGCCGGGGCTTCCGACGCCGCCATCCTCGCCGCCATTGCCGCCCCGCTGACGCTGGTCCGAGCGGCATCCCGCCCGGCGCTTCCGGGCCTTGTCGCTCTGGCGGCGCGCGACCGGGTCGCCGCCGGCGCGCCAGAAATCCTGACAGCGATCGCAGCCGGTCGCGACGGTCGCCTGACCCTCGCCTTCACGCCCGGCGACGCCGAAGCTGCGGCCCTCGTCGACGCGGCCCCGGTCATGGCCATCAGTCTCCCGGCCTGCGACCGGTGGCTGGGCGACGACGTCGAGGGCTTCGAGGCGCTGGTGCGGCTTGCAATACTTGCTCTGGAAATCGACGTGGCCGCAGGCTTCGCCGATACGCCAGAGGCGTTGGCGGCGCGTCGGCTGGCCCGCCCGCTGGTCCTCACCCTGGGGGGGGCAGAGGAGGCTCTGCTGTCCCGTGGCCTCGCCCCCGCCAGCCCGGAAGCCGAAACCTGGGTCGCGGCGCGGGCGGCGCTGGCCGCGGCTGTGGCCGGTCGCCTGTCGGCCGAGCTGGCCGCCCGCCTCGGCCCCTGCCCGGCGTGGAGCGCCGATGCGGGCGAAGCCCTTCAAGCCCTCGAGGCCCGTCTTCTGGCTGCGGAAGGGCTCGACCATCCCATGGCGCTGCGTTCAGCCGCCATCTTTGAACAGACTCGCGAGGCCCTGCGGCGGGACGGTCGCCGGCACCAGGTTATCGCGCTGGGGGCTGCCGACGCCGAGCTGTCGCTCCGGCTGGGCCTGCATGACGGCTGGACGCGCTCGATCGTCGAGACCGACGACGGCGAAATCATCCCGGTCCTCGCTCCGGCGATGGCCGCCGGGCTGGCGGCACATCACGCCGATCCGGGCACCGCCGAGCGCCACCTGTTCGGCCGGCGCACCCTCGTCGGGGCACCGGGCCTCGATCACGAGCGCCTGCGCGGCTTCGGCTTCACCGACGCGGAGTTGACCGTCGTCGAGACGGCCCTGGCGGACGCTACCACGCTGGAGTGCGCCTTCGTTGCGCTCGACCCCGGATTCGTGCGGGACGTTCTGGGTCTGACGCCGGAGGCCGCCGGCGACCTGCTGCCCCATCTGGGTGCTGCGACGGAGGATCGGGCCGCCGCCGCGCGGTACGCCCTCGGGGCCAGCGACCTGACCGACTGGGCCGACGCGCCGGCGGCGACGCACGCCTTCCTGGTGCCGCCGGCACCCGAGACGCTCGGCCGGCTGGCCGCCCTGCGCGAGGCCTTCAGCGACGCCCCGGACTTGAGCCCGCTCGACCTGCCCTGGTCCGCCGACGGCCAGGCCGCGATGCGCCGCCTCGCCGCCGCCGCCCGGGACGGCCATCGCGCGGTGCGCCTGCGACCGGCACCGCCTCCCGCCGACCTGAAACTCGCGCTACCGGAACCCGGCGAGACGCGGCCGGCCGCCGCGCCGGTGCAGCCCCCGGCACCTGCCCCGGAACCCCGCATCGTCGAGCGCGTCGTCGAGCGTGACCGGGCCCGTCGCAAGCTGCCCGACCGCCGCAAGGGCTACATCCAGAAGGCGGCCGTCGGCGGCCACAAGGTCTACATCCACACCGGCGAGTACGAGGACGGCGAGCTCGGCGAGATCTTCATCGACATGCACAAGGAGGGTGCCGCCTTCCGCAGCCTGATGAACAACTTCGCCATCGCCATCTCGATCGGCCTGCAATACGGCGTGCCGCTCGACGAGTTCGTCGACGCCTTCGTCTTCACCCGGTTCGAGCCCTCAGGCCGCGTCACCGGCAACGACTCGATCCGCTCCGCGACCTCGATCCTTGACTACATCTTCCGCGAGCTGGGGGTGTCCTATCTGGGGCGCGGGGAACTGGCCAATGCCGACCCCGACGCTCTCAATCCGGATGACCTCGCCCCTGTCGCTGGAGCCGGGGCCGCGACCGAACCCGTCCCGGCCGCCCGGTACATCTCGAAGGGCTTTGCTCGCGGAGCTGCACCGGACAATCTGGTGGTACTGCCGTTCGGCCGGCGCGACCAGGCCACGGCTGCGGCAGCCAATGTCGAGGCGGAAGCCTGCCCGGCCTGTGGCGACCTGGCCCTGCAGAACAAGGGCGGCGGATGGGTGTGCGACACCTGCGGGGCTGCGCCCTCGATGCAGGGCTGAGCGGTGCATGAGCGCCGCTCCTTCCCCGTTTCGTCACACCTTGCGCGTGCGCTGGAGCGAGGTCGACCCCCAGGGGGTGGTCTTCAACCCGAACTACTTCGTCTACGCTGACGTCGCCGGGACCGAGTTCTTCCGCAGCATCGGCATGCTGCAGTCGACTATGCCCGATCTGCAGGAGTGCTACGCGGTCGACGCCCACGCACAGTTCAGAGCCCCGGCGCGCTTCGACGATCTGCTCGACATCAGCGTCGCGCCGGAGCGGCCGGGCCGCTCCAGCTTTACCCTGGCCATCGACATACACCGCGACGAGACCCTGCTGGTGGCCGTGCGCATGGTCTATGTCCGGGCCCGCGACGGCGAGTCCCTGCCGCTCAGCGACAACTTCCGCGCCCGGCTCGCGGCGGCGGGAGGCGCATCCCCCGGCTGATCGCTTCAGCGAATGGTAAACTCCGACCGCGATCATGAGGCCGGAGGAGCCCGCCATGACCCGTCGCCGCGCCGCGATCACCGCCGTCCTGCTCGCCCTCGTCGCCGCGGGCGGCACCCCGGCCCAGGCTCAGAACGTCGCCCAGATCGCGCGCGTGCGCGGCGGCGGTGCCTGCCCCGGCTGCAACCTGTTCCAGGCGGATCTGACGGGCCTCGAGCGCAGCGGCCTGAACCTCGCGGGAGCGCGACTTCGTCAGGCCGAGCTGTCGCTGGCGGTCCTCAACCGCGCCAACCTCGCGCGGGCCGACCTGCGCGACGTCAACGCCTACGGCGCTGTGTTTGGCGGCGCGAACTTCAGCGGGGCCAATTTGACCAACGCCGGCTTCGTCGGAGCCTATCTGGAAGGGGCGAACTTCTCCGGCACGACCCTGACGGGCGCAAACTTCTCGGGAGCCGAGATGGCCACAGCCCGTGGCCTGAGTCAGGCGCTTCTGGACCCGGCCTGCGGCGACGCGGCCACCCGATTGCCGGCCGGCCTGCACATTCCAACCTGCTGAAGGCCTTCAATCTTACGACGATTTAAGTAGGCCTGTCGGGGCGACAGGCGCATCTAGAGACCATGACATCCGTCGCTCGTTCCCCCCTGTGGCTCGGTGCCGTGGCCGTTCTGGCCCTCGGCGGGACCGCGCAGGCCGGGCAGGTGTCGCTGCAGCAGGACCGGGACGTCGCGCGCATGGTCTCCTTCGGGGGCAGCTGCCGCGGTTGCGAACTGTCGGGCCGGAACCTCGCCGGCGCGTCGTTCGTCGGGGCCACCTTCACGGATTCCAACCTCGTCGGGGCCAATCTGCGAGGTGCCGAACTGCTGGGCTCCAACTTCTCCGGCAGCGATTTCAGCCGCGCCGACCTGCGAGGCGTATCGGTCATGGGAGCTGACTTCAGCCAGGCCGTCTTTCGCGACGCAGACCTGTCCTACGCCGACGCCCAGGGCGTGCGTTTCCGTGACGGCGACCTGCGGGGCGTGAACCTGCGCGAGTCCGATCTTCTGGGGGCCGACTTCTCCGGGGGCGACCTGCGGGATGGACGGTTCGACGTCAGCGAGATCTTCGGGGCCAACCTACAGCGGGTTCGCGCCACCGGGGCCTCGTTCCGCGACGCGGACCTGACCGGTGCTGATCTCACGAACGGCGACTTCAGCGGTGCCTCGTTCCGCGACAGTAACCTGTCGGGCGCGCGTTTCGGCAATGCCCGGGTGGCAGGCGCAGACTTCCGCGACGCCGACCTCAGGCGCGCGGATTTCCGCGGGACGGACCTGGGCCGGGCGCGAAACCTGACCCAGGCGCAGCTCAACACGGCCTGCGGCGACAGTGCGACCCGCGTGCCGCGCGGCCTGGAGGTGCGAGTCTGCCGTGGCGGGCGGCCCGTAATGGTCATTCCCGCCCGGCCGCCGAGGCCGTCGCCGCCGCCCCGCGATCTCGTCGCCAACGGCGGCTGAACCTCCGCCAATCAGACCTTGATCGGCGGGGCCAGGCGGATGTGAACGTCCTTTAGCTGACGCTCGCCGACCCGGGTCGGGGCATTCATCAGCAGGTCCTCGCCCTGCTGGTTCAGCGGGAAGGCGATGACCTCGCGGATCGCCGTCTCTCCGGCCAGCAGCATGACGATCCGGTCGATACCGGGCGCGAGCCCGCCGTGCGGCGGCGCGCCATAGCGGAAGGCGTTCAGCATGCCGCCGAACTGTTCCTCGACCACAGAGGCGTCATAGCCGGCGATCTCGAAGGCCTTCAGCATGATCTCGGCCTTGTGGTTCCGGATCGCGCCCGAGCACAGCTCATAGCCGTTGCAGACGATGTCGTACTGATAGGCCAGGACGTCCAGCGGGTCCTTGGTCTCCAGCGCCTCCAGCTCGCCCTGCGGCATGGAGAAGGGGTTGTGGCTGAAGTCGACCTTCTTTTCCTCGTCCGACCACTCGAACATCGGGAAGTCCACGATCCAGCAGAAGCGGAAGGCGTCGTCGGCGATCAGACCCAGGTCTTGCCCCAGCTTGGTGCGCGCATTGCCCGCGAACTTGTGGAACACCGCCGGATCGCCCGCCGCGAAGAAGCAGGCGTCGCCCTGGCCCACGCCCACGGCCTTCATCAGGGCGTCGGTCGCCTCCGCGCCGAGGTTCTTGGCGATGGGTCCGCCCCAGCCCCCCTGGTCGTCGGACCAGAAGATGTAGCCCAGACCCGGCTGCCCCTCCCCTTGCGCCCAGCTGTTCATGCGGTCGCAGAAGGCGCGGCTGCCGCCCTTGGGCCCCGGGATGGCCCAGACGGCGTTCTTGGGATCAGCCGCGAGGATCTTGTTGAACAGGCCGAAGCCGCCGTCGCGGAAATGCTCCGACACGTCCTGCATCTCGATCGGATTGCGCAGGTCCGGCTTGTCGGTGCCGTATTTAGCGATCGACTCGCGGTAGGGAATGCGGACGAAGGGATAGGGATCGACGGCCTTGCCGTCGGCGAACTCCTCGAACACGCCGTGCATGACGGGCTCGATGGCGGCGAAGACGTCTTCCTGGGTGACGAAGCTCATCTCGACGTCGAGCTGGTAAAACTCCAGGGACCGGTCTGCGCGCAGGTCCTCATCGCGGAAGCACGGCGCAATCTGGAAGTAGCGGTCGAAGCCCGACACCATCAGCAGTTGCTTGAACTGCTGCGGTGCCTGGGGCAGGGCGTAGAACTTGCCGGGATGCAGGCGCGACGGAACGAGAAAGTCGCGCGCGCCCTCCGGCGAGGACGCCGTCAGGATCGGGGTCTGGTACTCAAGGAAGCCCTGGTCGACCATGCGACGTCGGATCGAGGAAATTACCTTCGAGCGCAGCACGATGTTACGGTGCAGCTTATCGCGACGGAGATCGAGGAAGCGGTTCTTGAGGCGGATCTCCTCAGGATACTCCGGTTCGCCGAAGACCGGCAGCGGCAGTTCGGCAGCCTCCGACAGAACCTCCACCGCCCTGACCCGAACCTCAATCTCGCCGGTCGGTAGGTTGCCGTTGACCGTATCCGCCTCGCGCGCCACCACCTCGCCGTCGATGCGGACCACGCTCTCGGCGCGCAGGCGCTCGACCAAGGCGAAGCCCGGCGTTTCGGGGTACAGCACCAGTTGGGTAAGGCCATAGTGGTCGCGCAGGTCGATGAACAGCAGGCCGCCGTGATCCCGCTTGCGATGGACCCAGCCGGACAGACGAACCTGGGCCCCGGCGTCGGTCAGCCGGAGAGCGCCGCAAGTGTGGGAGCGATAGGCGTGCATGGTCAGGTCTTCGGCTCAGCGGGAAGGGTGTCGGTCGCCGCAGGCGGCGGAAGCGGCGTAGGGCGCATCAACCCTCCGCCTTGTCAAGCAAGCCATCCACAGGCCGACGCGCCTTGTCCACGATCGCGGGCCGGGGCGCTGATTCGCGCGGCCAAGCCTCTGGTAGACATCCCTGATGGCCGACACTGGCGTCATGTCACAACTGAAGCTGCCGCTTCTGCTGGAACCGGCGGTCGTAGGGCCCTTGATCCTGTCTGACTGCAACCAGGTGGCCGCCACTGCTCTCGCCACCTGGCCGGCCACCGATCCGCGCGGCGACGAGCGGGTTCTGGCGCTGGCGGGACCGGCGGGTGCCGGCAAGAGTCGTCTGGCCGCCGCCTGGGCCGAACGCGTGGGGGCTGTGGCCGCCCACGGGGCAGAAGTCGCGCTGATCGATCCGCTGGAGCTTGAGGGCCGCCCGCTCCTGATCGACCGCGCCGCCGAAGCCGAAGACGAGAGCCTGTTCCATCTGATCAACCTGGCCCAGTCCGGCGGCGGGGCCCTGCTGCTGGTCTGCCGGACCGAACCCCGGCTTTGGGAGACCAGGCTCCCGGACCTGCGCTCGCGACTCGACGCCTTGCGGGTGCTGAGGATCGAGGCCCCGGACGATCATGTTCTCGCCGCCGTGCTGCGGGCGCGACTGGCGGAACGGCACATGGCCTTCCCGAGCGAGGTCATCTCCTACCTCGTTCGCCGCATCGAGCGCTCTCCCGAAGCGGCCGCGGAGATCGCCGCCCGCCTCGATGCACTCGACCGCCCTCCGACACGCGCCGCCGCCCGCGAGGCCCTCAGGGCTCTAGGCAGGCCGGCGCTGACGGCCTGGTCGTCCTGCCAATCCACGTCCCCCGGGACGCCAGGTGACCGCTGCGAACGGAACTGCTGCCGCGAGGCCGACACCTGACCCGTTGCCGCTCTGGCTGGGGTGAGCGTCGATGATGGGGCGTGAGACGCCGTCCCGGACTTGCGGCTGTCGCCAAGGGGCTCCACAAGCGGACCATGAGCGACGCCGCTGTTTCCGACGCCTCGACCGGGGCCGCCGTACCCGCCTCGCGCGCGCCACGGCTGGCGCTGGACCCCGGGCTGTCCACCGCTCCGGAGCGCTTCTTCAACCGCGAACTGTCGTGGCTGCTGTTCAACGCCCGGGTGCTTGAGGAGGCGGCCAACCCGGCGCACCCGTTGTTGGAGCGGGTGCGGTTCCTGTCCATCTCGGCCAACAACCTCGACGAGTTCTACATGACCCGCGTCGCCGGCCTGAAGGGGCAGGTGCGCGAGCGGGTCCGGGTTGTCTCCGCCGACGGCCTTACGCCGGAGGAAACCCTCGTGCGTGTCAACCGCGCCGCCGGCGAGCTCATGATCGAGCAGCAAAAGCGCTGGCGCGCCCTGCGTCGCGAGATGACCGAGGCCGGCATCGAGGTCGTCGAGGCCTCGCGCCTGAGCCGGGCCGAGCGCGACCGGCTGGAGCCGGAGTTCCTGTCGCAGCTGTTCGCCGTGCTGACGCCGCTGGCAATCGATCCGGCCCACCCCTTCCCCTTCCTGCCCAACCTCGGTTTCACCCTCGCCCTGCGGATGAAGCGCAACCGGGACGGCAGGCGCTTCTACGCCCTCGTGCCGGTGCCGACGCAGGTCCGGCGCTTCTGGGAGTTGCCCGCCAGCCCGCGCGCCACCCGGCCGCGCCGGCGGTTTATCCCGCTGGAACAGCTGCTGCTGCTGTTCATCGACCATCTGTTTCCCGGCTGCGAGGTCGAGGAGACGGGCGTGCTGCGCCTGATCCGCGACTCCGACATCGAGATCGAGGAAGAAGCTGAAGACCTCGTCATGGAGTTCGAGGAGGCGCTGAAGCAGCGCCGCCTGGGTTCGGTGGTGCGGGTCAAGATCGAGGCCGGCATGCCCGAGGACCTGCGCAACTTCATCGTGGAGGAGCTGAAAGCCGAGCCGGAGGATGTGGTCATCGTCGATGGCATGCTGGGGCTGGCCCAGCTCAGCGAGCTCATCGCCTACGGCCGGCCCGAGCTGAAGTTCCCTGGCTATGAGCCGCGCTATCCCGAGCGGGTGCGCGACCAGGGCGGCGACGTCTTCGCCGCCGTGCGCGAGAAGGACATCCTCATCCACCACCCGTTCGAGAGCTTCGACGTGGTGGTGCAGTTCCTGCGCCAGGCGGCGCGCGACCCGAACGTCATCGCCATCAAGCAGACACTGTACCGGACGTCCAAGGACAGTCCGATCGTGGCGGCCCTGATCGAGGCGGCGGAGAACGGCAAGAACGTCACGGCGCTGGTCGAGCTCAAGGCCCGCTTCGACGAGGAGGCCAACCTGCGCTGGGCCAGGGCCATGGAGCGGGCCGGCGTCCACGTCGTGTTCGGCTTCGTGGAGTACAAGACCCACGCCAAGCTAAGCATTGTCGTCCGGCGCGAGGGCGAAGCGCTGAAGACCTACTGCCATTTCGGCACCGGCAACTATCATCCGATCACCGCCCGGATCTATACGGACCTGTCGCTGTTCTCGTCGGACCCCGTTCTGGCCCGCGACGCCACGCGGGTATTCAACTACATCACCGGCTATGCCACGCCTGACGAGATGGAGGCCCTCGTCGTCAGCCCGCTCAGCATGAAGCTGACCCTGCTCGCCCTGATCGAAGCCGAGATGGCGGCAGCGGCCAGGGGGCTGCCGGCGGCGATCTGGACCAAGATCAACGCGCTGGTCGATCCCGACATCATCGACGCCCTCTACCGGGCGAGCCAGGCCGGGGTGCGGATCGAGCTTGTGGTGCGCGGCATCTGCTGTCTGCGTCCGGGCGTCGAGGGACTGAGCGAGAACATCCGGGTCAAGTCGATCATCGGTCGTTTCCTTGAGCACAGCCGCGTGGTCTGCTTCGCCAATGGCCGGGACCTGCCGCACGACAAGGCGAAGGTCTTCATCTCCTCGGCGGACTGGATGACGCGAAATCTTGAGCGCCGGGTGGAGATCATGACCCCGGTCACCAACCCGACGGTGCACGACCAGGTGCTGGACCAGATCATGGTCGCGAACCTCAAGGACGACGTGCAGAGCTGGGAGCTGAAGCCCGACGGGACCTACGTCCGGCAGACCCCGGATCCCATGAGGCCATTCTCGGCGCACCAGTACTTCATGACCAATCCCAGCCTGTCCGGCCGCGGGCGCAAGGTGAAGACCCTGCCCGGCCGCCTGCGCTACGAGCGACCTGCGTCGTGATCCTCGATCCGGGGGCGTCGCCGCGCGAGGTGGCGGTGATCGATATCGGCTCCAACTCGGTGCGCCTCGTGCTGTATCGGGTCGAGGGGCGGGCCGTTTGGACCGTGTTCAACGAGAAGGTGCTGGCCGGCCTCGGTCGCGACCTGCGCGTCAGTGGCCGGCTGTCGCCCGAGGGCGTGGGTCTGGCCATGACCGCCCTGCGGCGCTTTGCGGCCGTGCTGGAGGGTGTGGTGCCCGAAGCGGCGCTGGTCGCCGCCACTGCCGCGGTACGCGATGCGGTGGACGGCCAGGACTTCTGCGATGACGTCGCGGGGGCTGCCGGGCTGAAGGTGAGGGTGCTCTCCGGCCCCGAAGAGGCGCGCTACGCAGCCCTCGGTGCCGTCGCCGGAGCGCCGGACGCCATGGGCGTGGTGGCTGATATGGGCGGGGCATCCCTCGAGCTGGTGCGCGTCGCCGGCGGCCGGATCGGCGACGGCGTGACCCTTGCGCTCGGCCCCTTCGCCCTCGCCCGGAGCGACGGATTTGACGTCGAACGCCTGCGGCAAACCGCGGCCGAACGCCTGAAGCCGGCCGCCGCCCCTTTTGCCACCGAGGCGCTTTATGCTGTCGGTGGCGCATGGCGCAGCCTCGCCCAGGTCCATATGGCTCTGAGCGACTATCCGCTGCGCGTGGTGCACCAGTACGCGATGAACGCCGCCGACGCCCTCGACGTGGCGCGGCTCGTGGCGCGCCAGTCCCGCGCCTCGCTGGACAAGCTGCCGGGAGTGTCGCGCAAGCGCGCCGAGACCCTGCCCTACGCCGCGCTGGTGCTGGAGGGACTGATTGAACAGCTGGGGCTGAAGCGGGTCAGTTTTTCCGCCTGGGGACTGCGCGAGGGACTGCTGTTTGAGCACCTCGGGGCCAGCGACGCCGACCCCCTGCTGGCGGGGTGCGCCGCCCTGGGGGCGCGGCAGGGCGTGTCCCCTCATTTGCCGGCGGCGCTGGAGGCGTGGCTTGCCCCGGTGACCGCAGCCCTGCCGGCCCTGTTCGGGCCTGCCCGGGATCCGGTTCTGACCGCCGCCGCCTGCCGGCTCGCCGACCTGGGCGCGCGGCTGCACCCCGACCATCGGGTCCAGCTGGTGTTCGACCAGGTGCTGCGCAGCCCCATCCCCGGCCAGACCCATCGCGAGCGGGCCTATCTCGCTGCGGTGCTGAACGGCCGCTACGGTGGACCGGAGGTAACGCCGGAGCCGGAGCTGGTGGCGCGCCTGCTTGATGACGACGGCCGGCGGAGGGCCCGGGCGCTGGGTCAGGCCCTGCGGCTGGCCTGCGATCTGTCCGGACGGTCGCCGCAGCTGCTGGCCAACGCCGCCATCGCCCTCGATGGCGAGCAGCTGAAGCTGACGGCCTCGCCAGGGTATGCTGACCTGCTGCTGGGTGAACAGACCCGGCGCCGGGCCAAGGCCCTGGCCGAGACCCTCGGCCTGCGGCTGGTGCTCGATGGCGTGGGTTAACCGGCCTGCCGCCGGCTGGCCTCGTAGAGCGCCACCGCTGCGGCGTTGGAGACGTTCAGGCTCTCGAAGCCGCCCGGCATGGGGATGCGCGCCAGCGCATCGCAGTGCTCGGCCACCAGTCGGCGCAAGCCCTCACCTTCGGAGCCCATGACCAGAACAGTCGGGCGGGCGTCCAGCGCCTCGGCAAGCGTCGCCTCGGCACCGCCATCCAGCCCCACAGCCCGCCAGCCCAGATCAGCGAGCGTCTCCAGCGCGCGGCTCAGATTGACAACCCGGGCGCAGGGCAACCTTTCGGTCGCCCCCGCCGCCGCCTTGGCCAGCGCCCCGGCCAGCACCGGAGAGTGGCGATCCTGCACGATCACCCCGCGCGCACCGAAGGCGAGCGCCGAGCGGAAGATGGCCCCGACGTTCTGCGGATCGGTCAGCTGGTCCAGCATCACGATCAGGCCCTCGGCCGGCTCGGCCAGTGCCTCGAACGCGACTCCCTCCAGCGGTGCCACCTTGAAGGCCAGCCCCTGGTGCACGGCACCTGGGGGCAGCAGGCGATCGAGCTCGCGCGCCTCGATCCGTTCCACCTCGCGGCCCTGAAGCAGGCCCTCGCGCATCAGCTCGTCGGCGCGGTCAGGGGTGGCGAACAGGCGACCTCGGCCCTCGCGCGAGGGGTTGGCCAGGGCCGCCAGGACTGGATGGCGCCCCCACAGCACCTGGTCCGGATCCAGCCTGCCTCGGGCCGCGCGCGGCCCGAGGCCTCCGGTAGCCCGGACCGCCGGAGACCAGCCCTGAGCCGGGCCGGGAGGCCGGGTGCGCGGGCCCTCGGAGACCGGTTTCCGGGGCGGCTTCTTCCCGCTTTTCCGGTCGTTGCGTTCGTGGTTCGCCGACACTATAAGACGCGCTCCGATTTGGGGCCCTAGGGCTTTCGGGTCTGGCGCTCCCTCTATCCCAGGCGTTGCCGGATCACGAAGACCTTTGTGCGGATGCGCCTTTGACGGGCGCGTTCGACGGGTTCTGGCCGGTTCGAAACCCGGGCGGGGGAATGTCCCGAGCGGCAAAGGGGGCGGACTGTAAATCCGCTGCGTAAGCTTCGCAGGTTCGAGTCCTGCTTCCCCCACCACCGGTTTCGATACAGGCTAGGGCGAGGCACCGGGTCGGACCGACGCGGCCCTCCACTGGAGGTTCCGCGACGTTCGCGCGGGTATAGCACAATGGTAGTGCAGCAGCCTTCCAAGCTGAGGATGTCGGTTCGATCCCGTCTACCCGCTCCATTCACCCTTTGACGAACAACCCGCCTTTGGCGGTCAGGAGTTTTGGCCATGGCCAAGGAAAAGTTCGAACGCACGAAGCCGCACTGCAACATCGGCACGATTGGTCACGTTGACCACGGCAAGACGACGCTGACGGCGGCGATCACGATGACGCTGGCGAAGGTGGGCGGTGCCAAGGCGATGGCCTATGCGGACATTGACGCGGCTCCGGAGGAGAAGGCGCGGGGCATCACGATCAACACGGCGCACGTGGAGTACGAGACGGCGAACCGTCACTATGCGCACGTGGACTGCCCGGGTCACGCGGACTATGTGAAGAACATGATCACGGGCGCGGCGCAGATGGACGGCGCGATCCTGGTGTGCTCGGCGGCGGACGGTCCGATGCCGCAGACGCGCGAGCACATTCTGCTGGCCCGTCAGGTGGGCGTGCCGGCGCTGGTGGTGTTCCTCAACAAGGTCGACATGGTTGACGACGAGGAGCTGCTGGAGCTGGTGGAGATGGAGGTGCGCGAGCTGCTGAGCTCGTACCAGTTCCCGGGCGACGATATTCCGGTGGTCAAGGGCTCGGCCCTGGCGGCGGTGGAAGGGCGTGACCCTCAGATCGGCGAGGAGCGTATCCTTGAGCTGATGGCGGCGGTTGACGCCTACATTCCGCAGCCGGATCGTCCGATCGACCTGCCGTTCCTGATGCCGGTGGAAGACGTGTTCTCGATCTCGGGCCGCGGCACCGTGGTGACGGGCCGGGTCGAGCGCGGCATCGTCAAGGTTGGCGAGGAAGTGGAGATCGTCGGCATCCGTCCGGTGCAGAAGACGACCTGCACGGGCGTGGAGATGTTCCGCAAGCTGCTGGACCAGGGCCAGGCGGGCGACAACGTCGGGGTGCTGCTGCGCGGCACCAAGCGCGAGGACGTCGAGCGCGGCCAGGTGCTGTGCAAGCCGGGCTCGATCACCCCGCACACCAGGTTCATCGCCGAGGCCTACATCCTGACCAAGGAAGAGGGCGGCCGTCACACGCCGTTCTTCACCAACTACCGGCCGCAGTTCTACTTCCGCACGACCGATGTGACCGGCATCGTCAAGCTGAAGGAAGGCGTGGAGATGATCATGCCCGGCGACAACGCCGAGCTGGAAGTCGAGCTGATCACCCCGATCGCCATGGAAGAGAAGCTCCGCTTCGCCATCCGTGAAGGCGGCCGCACGGTTGGAGCAGGGGTCGTCGCCAGGATCCTCGCCTGATCGCGCGGATCTGATCTGAAATGAACAGGGCCTCCCGGGACACCCCGGGAGGCCCTTTCCATATCCGACGCCGGACCACTTCAGCGAAGGGCGGCGGCCAGACCCGACTAGCTGAGAAGCTCCCGGGCGGCGGCGCGCCGTCCGCGAGTTTCTTGTTCACCATGACGCTAAACTGCGCTGCAAGCCGGGCGGGCGCAGGGTGCGCGCGTCTCGCCAAGGTGGCGGGCCGGGAACACGCCATGCCTGCTGGCCTGACAGTCGACATTCTGCCGCCTGACCAGCTGGACGCCGGCCTGGCGGCACGCTGGCGCGCCCTGCTGGTGGCCAATCCGGCGCTGACCTCGCCCTACTTCCAGCCGGAGTTCACGCGCATCGCTGGTGGCATCGTGCCGGGCGCGGCCGTAGCCGTCCTGCAGCGGGCCGGTGAGGTGGTCGGGATCTTTCCGCACCAGCGGCGGGGGCGGACCGTGCTGCCGCTCGGCGCGCCGCTCAACGACTATCATGGGGTCATCGCCGCCGCGGGGGAAGCCCCGGAGCTGGCTCAGCTGGCCCACCTGCTGCGCACCCCGCGCCTGTCGGTCGGGGGCTGGATCGGCCCGGCCGGAGCCGGCGAGGCCCGGGCCACGGTCCAGGCGGCGATGCCGGACGGCTTTGACCGCTGGTACGCCGACCGCCGCGTCGCCTTCGGTAAGTACTTCAAGGACAAGGAGCGCGCCCGCCGCAGCCTCGAGAGCGAGCTGGGCCCCATCCGGGTCGAGATCGGCGCACGCGACGCGGGCCGGCTCGACGAGCTCATCGCGCTCAAGCGCGAGCAGTATCGGTACACCGGCCGGCACGATGTCTTCGCCTGCGGCTGGACCCGGGACCTGCTACACGCCCTGATGAGCGCGCCGCGCCAACCGGGCGAGGATCCCCGCTTCGGCGTCTCACTCGGCCTCCTGTGGGCCGGGGAGCGGCTGGCCGCGCTCGAGGCCTCCCTGCTCGGGGGCGACGAGTACCATTTCTGGTTCCCGGCCTATGATCCACGTTGGGCGCGCTGCTCCCCGGGTATCCTGCTGAGCATGGACACCATGCGCCTCGCCTCGGCCGGGGGCTGGCGCGTGTTCGACTACGGCTACGAAGGCGAAGGGTACAAGAAGTACTTCTGCGACCAGCGACGCAGTGTCACCGAAGCGGTGATTGCGCGGCCGGGGCTCGGAGCCGCCGTGGGTGCCGCCGCGGCCGCCATGCTGGACCTGACGGGTCCCGGGCGCGGTGCGCGCTTCCGCCAAAGCCTCCACCACCGCTGGGCCGCCATCGAGGCCTGCGAGACCACTCCGGTCGCGCGCCTGCGCGGCGTGGCCGTCGCCACCCGAGCAGCCGCCGTCCGCCTTCTGCCCTCCTCCGTCGCGAACGCCTGAGCATGTCCTTCACGCCCCGCCACACCGGCCCGATCCCCGACCCCGCCGTGCACAGCCACGACCTCGTCCGACGCGGCTTCGCCGAGGATGCCTGGCTGGCCGGCCTGCTGGACCGTTATCCGGCCGAGCTGTTCGACATCAACCTCTTTGACTTCGCCGAGGACGGCAGCCATTCGCTGCGGACCGGCACGCGCGGGGACCTGTCCGGCCCCGATCTGCTGACGGCCATCAAGGCCGGCCATCTGTGGGTCAACCTGCGCTCGGTCGAGGCGGCCTGCCCGGACCTTTGGGCGGCGGCGTCGGAGGACTTCGAGCGGGTGCGCGCGGCCTATCCGGGGCTCAACCCGGTGACCCGCGCGGGCCAGCTGATTCTGTCCTCGCCGCGCTCGGGCGCGCCCTACCACTTCGACGCTGCGGGCGTGGTCCTGTTCCACCTGCGTGGCCGCAAGCGGGTATTCGTCTATCCCGGCGACGAGGCCCACTTGCCGGAGCGGTCGATGGAGCTGGTGGTGGCGCGTCAGACGACCGAGGAGATCCCCTACACGCCGGTCTTCGAGGCCGAAGCCACGGTGATCGACCTCGAGCCCGGGCAGGCCCTGACCTGGCCGCTCTACGCCCCGCACCGGGTGCGCAATCTCGACGCCTTTTGTGTATCCCTGTCCATGGACTTCCAGACCTGGGACAGCCGGCTCCGCAATGGCGCGCTCTATACCAATGCCGTGCTGCGGTCACAGGGGCGCGCGCCCCGCTCGACCGACCGCATGCGCCGGCCCGAGCTGGCGGCGCGCTGGGCCGCCTCGCTGGCGCTGAAGCGGGTCGGGATACTGCCGGACCGGCTCAGGGCGCTGGAGCGCGACTTCACCCCGGCGAGGGATGGGGTGAACGGGGTGCGGGCCCTCGACGCCGGTGCCTGAGCGCCCGGAAGCTTACATCGGCATAATGACCTCGATTTAAGGTGACCCTGCGCGGGGCGCGGCGCACCTTCCTGGCGACAGGGAGGATATCATGCGCCACGCCGGAACCGCCGCCGCCATCACCGCCGCCACGGCCCTCGTCGGGCTCGCCCCGGGGCTTGCCGCCGCGCAGGAGGTGAAGATCGAGGACGCGGTCGCCCGTGTCATCGTCATCGTCGAGGACCGCGCCGACATCGGCGTCGAGATCGAGGCGCCGGCGGGGACGCCGGTCCCGGTCCGGCTGGAGCGGCGCGGCCGCGACGTGATCCTGCGCGGCGATGTGCGCGACCGTGATCTGAGGAGCTGCGAGCGCGCCGGCCCGGCCGGAACCCAGCCGGGGGAGGGGGCCTTCGTCACCCTCCGCGAGCGCGGCCGGGTCGAGCTGTCGGAGGCGCCGCTGATCGTGGTGCGCACGCCCAGAGATGTCCGCGTCTCCGCCAAGGGCGGCGTCTATGGTGCCATCGGTCGTGGGGCCAGTTCCGTCCGCCTCGGCAACGCCGGCTGCGGCGACTGGACCGTGGCCGACGTCGGCGGCGAGCTGAAGGTGGCGCTGGCCGGCTCCGGCGACCTCCGCGCGGGCCATGCGGAGACTGTCGACCTCGCCCTGGCCGGTTCCGGCGACGCCGTCATCGGCGGCAGCAGCCGGGTCAGGGTCGCCACGCCGGGCTCCGGCAGCGTCCGGCTCGGCCCGGTGGCGGGCGACGCCGTCATTGCCCTGCCAGGGTCGGGTGACGTGCGTCTCGCCGCCGTCGGCGGCGATCTGGAGGCCAGCGTCGCCGGCAGCGGCAGCGTCCTCGTCGCCGGCGGGCGCTCGGGCGCCCTGACCGCCAACATTGTCGGCAGCGGCGACGTCCGGCACGGCGGCGAGGTCGGCCGCGTCGAGGTCAATATCGTCGGTTCGGGCGACGTCGCCGTGGCCCGGGCCAGCGGCGAGGTGCGCCGCCGCGTGCTCGGATCGGGAGATCTGCGCATCGGACGCTGATCGCGGGCGGGCCGCCAGTCCCGCACGCGCGGAAGGCCCGGGACGGGACCCCCGGGCCTTCATCATCTCGACGCTTGACGCCGCCGGAATCGGGCGGCATAAGCGCGCCTCTTGTTGGACCGGCTGTGCGCTTTCGGGCGCAGACGCGGTCCGCAGGAACGACCTGATTACCTGTTCTTTGCAGCGCCTCAGGAATTTGCGGCCTTCGCGGGCGTCCGCGTGGGCCGATCGTTTTTGCGGATGTGCGTACCTTGGGGGCGATGCCCCGGGGCTTCGGTCTTTGAAATGGTTCACAGGGACGCAGGTTCCGACCTGCTTGGGAATAGCTAGAGATATGGATCAAAGCATCCGCATCAGGCTGAAGGCCTTCGATCACCGCGTCCTGGACCATTCCACGCGCGAGATCGTCAACACGGCCAAGCGCACGGGCGCGCAGGTGCGCGGCCCGATCCCGCTGCCGACCCTGATCGAAAAGTTCACCGTGAACCGCTCGCCGCACGTCGACAAGAAGTCCCGTGAGCAGTTCGAAATCCGCACGCACAAGCGCGTGCTCGACATCGTCGACCCCACTCCGCAGACCGTGGACGCGCTCATGAAGCTCGACCTGTCCGCCGGTGTGGATGTCGAGATCAAGATTTAATCGAGGAGAGGCGGGATCCGATGCGCGACGCAGCGCTACGAACGGGCGTGATCGCCAAGAAGCTGGGCATGACCCGCGTGTTCGCCGAAGACGGTGCCCATGTGCCGGTCACCGTGCTCCAGCTCGACAATTGTCAGGTGGTGGGCCAGCGGACCCTGGAGCGGGACGGCTACGTCGCCCTGCAACTGGGTGCCGGCAGCCGAAAGGCCAAGAACACTCCCAGGCCCCAGCGCGAGTCCTTCGCAAGGGCCGAGGTGGCTCCGAAGGCCTATGTGACCGAGTTCCGGGTGTCGGACGACGCCTTGCTGGACGTCGGGGCGGAGCTGACCGCGGATCATTTCGTGGCCGGCCAGAAGGTCGACATCCAGGGCGAGACCATCGGCAAAGGCTTCGCCGGTGCCATGAAGCGCTGGAACTTCGGCGGTCTGCGCGCAACCCACGGCGTGTCGGTATCGCACCGCTCGCACGGGTCGACGGGTAACCGCCAGGACCCGGGCCGCACCTTCCCCGGCAAGAAGATGGCCGGTCACCTGGGTCAGGAAGTCGTGACCCAGCAGAACCTGACGATCGTGCGCATCGACGCCGAGCGCGGCCTGATCCTGGTCAAGGGCGCTGTCCCCGGCCACGACGGCAGCTACGTCAAGGTTCGCGACTCCATCAAGAAGGTCCGTCCGGCTGAGGCCCCGTACCCGGGTGCCGTGAAGTCGGCCGGTGCCGCTGCTGCTCAACCCGCGGAAACCCCGGCCGAAGAGGCTCCGGCGGTGGAAGCGACCGAAGGCGGTGAAGCCCAATGAAACTCTCGGTGATCAAGCTTGACGGCAAGGCCGCCGGCGACGTCGAAGTGTCGGACGCCGTCTTCGGCATCGACGCCATCCGCGGCGACCTGCTGGCCCGCACCGTCAACTGGCAGCTGGCCAAGCGCCGTGCCGGTACGCACAAGGTGCAGACCCGGAACGAGAATTCCCGGACCGGCAAGAAGATGTACAAGCAGAAGGGCACCGGCGGTGCCCGTCACGGTTCGCGCCGAGCGCCGCAGTTCGTCGGCGGATCGCGCGCCTTCGGCCCGGTCGTTCGCGACCACGGCTTCTCTCTGCCGAAGAAGATCCGCGCTCTGGCCCTGAAGCACGCCCTGTCCTCGAAGGTGAAGTCGGGCGACCTCGTCGTCGTCGACACCCTGGCGGTCAAGGAAGCGAAGACAGCCGCCCTGCGCGAGACCTTCGGCAAGCTGGGCTGGACGAGGGCCCTGATCATCGCCGGGCCCGAGGTCGAGACCAGCTTCGGCCTCGCCGCGCGCAACATCCCGCATGTGGACGTGCTGCCGAATGCCGGCCTGAACGTCTATGACATCCTGCGGGCGGACAAGCTGGTGCTGACCAAGGCCGCCGTTGAGGCGATCGAGGCGCGCTTCTCTGAGAAGGAGGCCGTGTGATGGCCGGCGCCCAACCCACCGCCAAACACTATGACACGATCCTGGCTCCGGTGATCACCGAGAAGTCGACGATCCTCTCCGAGCAGAACAAGGTCGTCTTCCGCGTCGCCGACACGGCGACCAAGGACGAGATCGCTGCGGCGGTCGAAAGCCTGTTCAAGGTCAATGTCCTGAAGGTCAACACTCTCGTTCAGAAGGGCAAGACCAAGCGTTTCCGGGGCATCCAGGGTCGCCGGTCCGACATCAAGAAAGCGATCGTGACGCTGGCCGAGGGCCAGTCGATCGACGTCACCACGGGGCTCTGATCCGATGGCTCTAAAGACTTTCAATCCGACCTCTCCGGGCCGCCGCGCCCTGGTGCTGGTCGACCGCTCCGAGCTCCACAAGGGCCGTCCGGAAAAGTCGCTCGTCGAGGGCCTGACCAAGTCGGGCGGTCGTGGGCAGGGCGGGCGCGTCGCCGTCCGCTTCCGTGGCGGCGGGGCCAAGACCCTGTATCGCAAGATCGACTTCAAGCGCCGCAAGTTCGACGCGGTCGGCACGGTCGAGCGTTTGGAGTACGACCCCAATCGATCGGCCTTCATCGCCCTGGTGATCTATGCCGACGGCGAGAAGACCTACATCATCGCCCCGCAGCGCCTGAAGGCCGGCGACCAGGTGGTGGCTGGCGAGAAGGTCGACGTGAAGCCGGGCAACGCTATGCCGCTGCGCGCGATGCCGGTGGGGACCATCATCCACAACATTGAGATGAAGCCGGGCAAGGGTGCCCAGCTGGCCCGCGCGGCCGGTGCCTACGCTCAGCTGGTTGGCCGCGATCAGGGTTATGCCCAGATCCGACTCGGTTCCGGCGAGCTGCGCATGGTGCTCGACACCTGCATGGCCACAGTCGGCGCGGTGTCCAACCCGGACCACATGAACCAGAACCTCGGCAAGGCGGGCCGCAAGCGTCACATGGGTTGGCGTCCGCACGTCCGCGGCGTCGCCATGAACCCGATCGACCACCCGCACGGCGGCGGCGAGGGCCGCACCTCGGGCGGCCGGACCCCGGTCACGCCTTGGGGCAAGGACACCAAGGGCACCCGCACCCGCAAGAACAAGGCCACGGACAAGTTCATCATCCGTGGCCGTCACGTGAAGAAGGCTCGCTAAGACATGGCCCGCTCCTCCTGGAAAGGCCCGTTCGTGGACGGGTACCTGCTCAAGAAGGCCGACGTGGCGCAGGCCTCGGGCCGCAAGGACGTGATCAAGACCTGGTCGCGCCGGTCCACCATCCTGCCGCAGTTCGTCGGCCTGACGTTCGGCGTCCACAATGGCCAGAAGCACGTGCCGGTGCTGGTGTCGGAAGACATGGTCGGCATGAAGTTCGGTGAGTTCGCCCCGACCCGGAACTTCCCGGGCCACGCGGCGGACAAGAAGGCCAAGAGGAAGTAATCCATGGCCCAGACCAAGAACCCCCGTCGCGTCGGTGCGACCGAGGCCCGCGCCAAGCTGGTCAACGTCCGCATCAGCCCCCAGAAGCTGAACCTCGTGGCCCAGTCCATCCGGGGTCTGCCGGTGCAGAAGGCGCTCAATGAGCTCGAGTTCAGCCGCAAGCGCATCGCCGGCGACGTCCGCAAGGTGCTCTACTCGGCCATCTCGAACGCCGAGAATAACCACAGCCTCGACATCGACAATCTCGTCGTGGCCGAGGCCTTCGTGGGCAAGAACCTGGTGATGAAGCGCTTCGCGAGCCGCGCTCGCGGCCGCTCCTCGCGCATCCTGAAACCGTTCAGCGAGATCACCATCGTGGTCCGCGAAGCCGGCGAGGCCGCCTGATGGGTCAGAAAGTCAATCCGGTCGGGCTGCGGCTCGGCGTCAACCGCACGTGGGACAGCCGCTGGTTCGCCGGCGGAGCCGACTACGCCCGGCTGCTGCACCAGGACCTGAAGCTGCGCACGTGGCTGAAGGAACGCCTTTCGGGTGCCGGCGTATCGCGCATCATCATCGAGCGTCCGCACAAGAAGTGTCGCGTCACGATCTACGCCGCCCGTCCGGGCGTCGTGATCGGCAAGAAGGGCGCAGACATCGAGAAGCTGCGCAAGGACATCTCGTCCCGCACCGACGGCGAGGTGCACCTGAACATCGTCGAGGTGCGCAAGCCCGAGACTGACGCCCAGCTGATCGCCGAGAGCATCGCGCAGCAGCTGGAGCGCCGGGTGGCCTTCCGTCGCGCCATGAAGCGTTCGATCCAGTCGGCCATGCGTCTCGGTGCCAAGGGCATCCGGATGAACGTCTCGGGCCGCCTGGGCGGCGCTGAAATCGCCCGGATGGAATGGTACCGTGAAGGTCGCGTGCCGCTGCACACCCTGCGGGCCGACATCGACTACGGCTTCTATGAAGCCAGGACGACCTACGGCATCATCGGCATCAAGGTCTGGGTCTTCAAGGGTGAGGTGCTCGAGCACGACCCGATGGCCCAGGACAAGCGCTGGGCCCAGGAGGCCTCGGGCCCGTCATCGAACGAAGGCCGCGAGCGTGGCGGCCCCCGAGGCGACCGCGGTCCGCGTCGCGATCGCGGACGTGAGGGCTAAGTCATGCTGCAACCGAAGAAGACCAAGTACCGCAAGGCCTTCAAGGGCCGCATCCATGGTGCGGCCAAGGGCGGTTTCTCGCTGAACTTCGGCTCCTACGGCCTGAAGTCGCTGGAGCCGGAGCGTATCACGGCGCGTCAGATCGAGGCGGCCCGCCGCGCGATAACCCGCCAGATGAAGCGTCAGGGCCGGGTTTGGATCCGCATCTTCCCGGACGTGCCGGTCTCCGGCAAGCCGGCAGAGGTGCGGATGGGCTCGGGCAAGGGCGCGGTGGACCACTGGGCCGCCCGCGTGGCCCCGGGTCGCATCATGTTCGAAATCGACGGCGTACCGGACGATGTGGCCCGCGAGGCGCTGCGTCTCGGCGCCGCCAAGCTGCCGGTGCGCACCAAGGTGGTGACGCGGATCGACGCCGGCATCGCCCATGCGGAGCAAGCGGCATGACAAGGATCGCCGACTTCCGGGTCATGACCCCGGACCAGATGTCCGACGAGCTGCTGAAGCTCAAGAAGGAGCAGTTCAACCTGCGCTTCCAGGCGGCCACCGGCCAGCTCGAGAAGACCCACCGTGTCGGGGAAGTCCGCAAGGACATCGCCCGTCTCCAGACCCTGCTGCGCCAGAAGCAGCCGGCTGCGTAAGGAACGAACATGCCGAAGCGAATTCTCGAAGGCGTCGTCGTCTCCGACAAGGGCGACAAGACTGTCGTCGTCAAGGTCGAGCGCACCCTGCTGCACCCGGTTCTGAAAAAGACCGTACGTCTGTCCAAGAAGTACCACGCCCACGACGAGGCCAACGCGCTGAAGGTCGGCGACGTGGCCCGCATCGTCGAGTGCGCCCCGAAGTCCAAGCTGAAGCGGTGGGAAGTCCTCGCCGCTCCGGCTTCGTAATCTGAGAAGGATCGGATCCCATGATCCAGATGCAAACTAACCTGGAGGTGGCCGACAATTCGGGCGCTCGCCGGGTCATGTGCATCAAGGTGCTGGGCGGCTCGAAGCGCCGCTACGCCTCGATCGGCGACACCATTGTCGCTTCGGTGAAGGAAGCCATCCCCCGCGGCCGGGTGAAGAAGGGCGACGTCGTGCGCGCCATCGTCGTGCGCACCGCCAAGGACATCCAGCGCAAGGACGGGTCGGTGATCCGTTTCGACAAGTCGGCCGCCGTGATCGTCAACAAGCAGAACGAGCCGGTCGGCACCCGCATCTTCGGCCCGGTGCCGCGCGAACTGCGCGCCCGGAACCACATGAAGATCATCTCGCTGGCTCCGGAGGTGCTGTAACCATGGCCGCGAAGATCAAGAAGGGTGACCGCGTCGTCGTTCTGACGGGCAAGGACAAGGGGCGCGCCGGCAAGGTGCTGCGCGTCCTGCCGACCGAGCAGCGCGTCGTGGTCGAGGGCATCAACGTGGTCCAGCGCCACACCCGCCCGAGCCAGCTCGACCCCCAGGGCGGCATCAAGAACAAGGAAGCCTCGATCCACGTCTCGAACGTCGCGATCGCGGATGCGAACGGCAAGGCTGCCCGCGTCGGCTTCCGCATGGAAGACGGCAAGAAGGTCCGCTTTGCCAAGACGACCGGAGACGTCATCTGATGGCTACCGAGAAGTACACCCCCCGGCTGAAGTCGGAATACGAATCCCGCATCCGCGCCGTGATGAAGGACAAGTTCGGCTACACCAACGAGATGCAGGTGCCCAAGCTGGACAAGATCGTCCTGAACATGGGCGTCGGCGAGGCTGTGGCCGACTCCAAGAAGGCCCAGGCGGCCCTCAAGGACCTGACCGCGATCGCCGGGCAGAAGGCGGTGCCGACCAAGGCGCGCAATTCCATCGCCGGCTTCAAGCTGCGCGAAGGCATGGTTATCGGCGGCAAGGTCACCCTGCGCGGCGACCGAATGTATGAGTTCCTGGATCGCTTCATCACAATCGCGTTGCCGCGGGTGAAGGACTTCCGGGGCCTCAAGGGTACGTCGTTCGACGGTCGCGGCAACTACGCCACGGGTCTGAAGGAGCACATCGTGTTCCCGGAGATCAACTACGACCAGATCGAGCAGATGTGGGGCATGGACATCGTCGTGTGCACCACGGCCAAGACCGACGAGGAAGCCAAGGCCCTCCTCGCCGAGTTCAAGTTCCCGTTCGTGAACTGACGGGAAGGAAAGAGCACCATGGCTAAGAAGAGCGCCGTCAATCGCAACGAGCGGGTCAAGAAGCTGGTGGCCCAGTACGCCGCCAGGCGCGCCGACCTCAAGGCGAAGGCCAACGACGAAAGCCTGCCGCTTGAGGAGCGCTTCGAGGCGCGACTGAAGCTGGCCGCCCTGCCGCGGAACTCCGCGCCGAACCGCATTCGCAACCGCTGCGAGGTGACGGGGCGTCCGCGCGGCTATTACCGCAAGCTGAAGATGAGCCGGATCGCCCTGCGTCAGCTGGGCAACCTGGGCCAGATCCCCGGCCTGACAAAGTCGAGCTGGTGAGGGGAGCGACACGACATGATGATCAATGATCCCCTGAGCGACATGATCGCTCGCATCAAGAACGCGGCTACCCGCAAGCGTTCGAAGGTGTTGACCCCGGCGTCCCGTCTGCGCCAGCGCGTCCTCGACGTCCTGCAGGGCGAGGGCTACATCCGTGGTTACAGCCTGGTGCAAAACCCGGGCGAGTTTCCGCAGTTCGAGATCGAGCTGAAGTATTTCGACGGCGAGCCTGTCATCGCCGAGATCTCGCGCGTGTCCAAGCCTGGACGCCGGGTCTACTCCGCAATCGGCGACCTGAAGCCCGTCAAGAACGGCCTCGGCATCTCGATCCTTTCGACGTCCAAGGGCGTGATGTCCGACACGGCGGCCCGTGAGGCCAACGTGGGCGGCGAAGTCCTCTGCAGGGTCTACTAGAATGTCCCGTATCGGCAAGAAGACCATCGCCATCCCGAAGGGCGTCACCGTCACGCTCAACGGCCAGACCGTCTCGGTGAAGGGCCCCAGGGGGGACCGCATCTGGACTGTCGCCGACGAGATCGAGGTGAGCCAGGCCGGTGACGAGCTGTCCCTGATCCCGCGGTCGGACTCCCAGCGTGCCCGCGCCATGTGGGGCCTGTCGCGCACCCTGGTCGCCAATATGGTGACCGGCGTGACCGAGGGCTTTGAGCGCAGCCTTGAGCTGGTCGGCGTGGGTTACCGCGCGGCGCTCAAGGGCAAGGACCTGTCGCTGCAGCTCGGCTTCAGCCACGACGTCGACATCAAGGCCCCCGAGGGCATCACCTTCGCCGTGCCGAAGCAGACCGAGATCAAGATCTCGGGCTCTGACAAGCAGGCCGTGGGTCAGATCGCGGCGGTCATCCGCAAGCTGCGGCCGCCGGAGCCCTACAAGGGCAAGGGGGTGCGCTATGCCGGCGAGACCGTGCGGCGCAAGGAAGGCAAGAAGAAGTAAGCCATGGCCACGACTCTCAAGCAAAACGCCCAGCGTCGCGCCGAGCGCACACGCCGCCGCCTGAAGGCCGTCGCCAACGGCCGCCTGCGCCTGTCGGTCTACCGCTCGGACAAGAACATCTCGGCTCAGGTCATCGACGACGCCAGCGGCGTGACCGTCGCGTCGGCCTCTTCTCTGGAGGGCGGGAAGGGCGCGAAGGGTTCGGACGTGGCCGCGGCCAGCCGGATCGGCAAGCTTATCGCCGAGCGTGCGATCGAGAAGGGCGTCAAGGACGTCGTCTTCGACCGCGGCGGCTACATCTATCATGGCCGGGTCAAGGCCCTGGCGGAGGCCGCGCGCGACGCCGGCCTGAACTTCTAAGGGACGAGAAGCATGGCGCGTGAACCCCAACGCGGCGGCGGCGGCGAGCGTCGCGACCGTCGTGACAACCGCTCGGCTCCCGAAGCTGGCGCTGACCCCGAACTGGTCGAGAAGCTGGTCCATATCAACCGCGTCGCCGCCACTGTGAAGGGTGGCCGCCGGTTCTCGTTCGCGGCCCTCATGGTCGTCGGCGACGGCAAGGGCCGGGTCGGCTTCGGCCACGGCAAGGCCCGTGAAGTGCCGGAAGCCATCCGCAAGGCGACCGAGGAAGCCAAGAAGACCATGATCCGGGTCCCGCTGCGCGAGAACCGCACCCTGCACCATGACGGCAACGGCCGTTGGGGTGCCGGCAAGATCATGATGCGCGCGGCCCCTCCCGGCACCGGCGTCATCGCCGGCGGCCCGATGCGTGCGGTCCTTGAGACCCTCGGCGTGCAGGACGTGGTGGGCAAGTCGACCGGCTCGTCCAACCCGTACAACATGATCCGCGCGACCTTCCAGGCGCTGAAGGCCCAGTCCTCTCCTCGTCAGGTCGCCTCCAAGCGCGGCAAGAAGGTCTCGGACCTGCTCGGCCGGCGTAACGACGGTGCCTCGGCACCTGAAGCGATCGAGGGCTGATAGATGGCCGAGAAGAAGACCGTCACCGTTCGTCAGACCGGCAGCCCGATCCGCCGCAAGTCGGATCAGCGAGCCACCCTGCAAGGCCTGGGCCTGAACCGCCTCGGCCGTGAGGTGACCCTTGAGGACACCCCCGCCGTGCGAGGGATGATCGCCAGGGTCGCCCACATGGTGGAAGTGGTCGAGAAGTAAGTCCGCTCTCCGAGCGGGAGTGGCGAGTGACGAGTGACGAGTGAGGACGGTTGGCAATGCCAGTTCTCCTTGACTAGCCACTCATCACTCGCCACTCGCCACTCTGTTTTAACGCCGAGTCCGGCCACCGTGCCGGGCGTTAGCACCCGAAAGGATCAGGCACATGAAGCTCAATGAAATCCGCGACAACGAAGGTGCCCACAAGAAGCGGTTGCGCGTCGGCCGTGGCCCGGGCTCGGGCAAGGGCAAGACCGCAGGTCGCGGCGTAAAGGGTCAGAAGTCCCGCTCGGGCGTCGCCATCGGCGGCTTCGAGGGCGGCCAGATGCCGCTCTACATGCGCATGCCGAAGCGTGGCTTCAACAATCCGGGCGCGCTGAAGCTGGCTGAAGTAAACCTATGGCGTCTGCAGGATGCCGTGGAGGCCGGCAAGCTGGACGCCAAGGCCGAGATCAACGGCGAGACCCTGGTGGCCGCCGGCGTGATCCGCCGCGTCAAGGACGGCGTGCGGGTGCTCGGCTCGGGCGAGCTCAAGGCGAAGTTGAACCTGGTGGTCTGGTCGGCCTCGTCGGGCGCGATTAAGGCGATCGAGGCCGCTGGCGGCTCGGTTGTCCAGCAGCGTATCGCCGCCGAGACCGCTGCGGCCGCCCGCGTCGAGAAGCGCAACGCCGCCAAGGGCAAGGCTCCGGCCCCCAAGGTGCCGAAGGGGGCCGCCAACAAGATCTCCGCCCGCGCCCGCCGGACGGCAGCCAGGGCCTGAGGCAGGCCGCCTGCGGATGAAACGTGAGGGCGGCTCTCGCATGAGGGCCGCTTTTCACCTATCTGACGACCTCCAGAGTCGTGGGGACGCGTAATGGCTTCGGCCGCTGAACAACTCGCCGCCAATATGAACATCGGCTCGTTCGCCCGCGCGACCGAGCTGCACAAGCGCCTGCTGTTCACGCTGGGCGCACTGCTCGTCTACCGCATCGGCACCTATGTGCCGATCCCGGGGATCAATTCCGAGGCCTTCCTGCAGTTCTTCCAGAACCCGGACGGCCAGCGCGGCATCCTCGACATGTTCAACATGTTCTCGGGCGGTGCCGTCGAACGGATGGCCGTGTTCGCCCTGAACGTGATGCCCTACATCTCGGCGTCGATCATCGTGCAGCTGATGGGCGCGGTGTACCCGCCCTGGGAAAAGCTGCGCAAGGAAGGCGGCGAGGCAGGCCGCAAGCAGTTGAACCAGTACACGCGTTACCTGACCGTGATCCTCGCGGTGGCGCAGTCGTTCGGCATCGCCGTCGGCCTGAACGCCAGCCAGGGGCTGGTAGACTCGCCCGGCCTTTTCTTCATCGCCACCACGGTCGTGACCCTGACCGGCGGCACCATGTTCCTCATGTGGCTCGGTGAGCAGGTGACCAGCCGCGGCGTCGGCAACGGCATCAGCCTGATCATCTTTGCCGGCATCGTGGCCGTGCTGCCCGGCACCATCGCCCGTCTTCTGGGCCTCGCCCAGGAAGGCCAGATGTCGGCCTTCGCCCTGCTGTTCATCGCCGTTCTGGCGGTGGCAACGATCATCTTCATCGTCTTCATGGAGCGCGCCCAGCGCCGGCTGCTGATCCAGTATCCGAAGCGCCAGGAAGGTAACCGCATGGTCGGCGGGGAGCGGTCATTCCTGCCTCTGAAGGTCAATACGGCGGGCGTCATCCCGCCGATTTTCGCCTCGTCGCTTCTGCTGCTGCCGGCCACGGTGGCGCAGATGACCGCCAACGCCGACCTGCCGGCGTGGATGGGCTGGCTGCCGGCCCTGACGGGCCAGCTGAACCACGGTCAGCCGCTGTTCATGGCCCTCTATGCGGCCCTGATCATCTTCTTCTGCTTCTTCTACACTTCGATCACCTTCAATCCGGAGGATACGGCAGAGAACCTGAGGAAGTACGGTGGCTTCCTGCCGGGCATCCGCCCCGGCAAGCGCACGGCCGAGTATCTCGACTATGTGCTGACCCGCCTGACGGTGATCGGCGCGGCCTACATCACGCTCGTCTGCCTGCTGCCCGAGTTCATGGTCGCCCAGATGGGTAACAGTCTCTACTTCGGCGGCACCTCGATCCTGATCGTGGTGTCGGTGACTATGGACACCGTGGCGCAGATCCAGTCCCATCTGCTGGCGCACCAGTACGAGGGTCTGATCAAGAAGGCCAAGCTGCGTCGGGGCGGCCGCGGCGTGCCCACGCCCGTGCGTCGCTGACGCGTGAACGACGGAGGGCGACGATGAACCTGATCCTGTTCGGGCCGCCTGCGGCCGGCAAGGGTACCCAGGCCAAGCGCCTGGTCGAGCAGCGCGGCATGGTGCAGCTTTCTACGGGCGATATGCTGCGCGCGGCGATCGCCTCCGGCTCGGAGCTGGGCGAGCGGGTCAAGGGCATCATGGCCCGCGGCGAGCTGGTCTCCGACGAGATCGTCATCGCCTTGATAGAGGAGCGCCTGCCGGAGGCCGAGGCTGCCGGCGGTGCCATCTTTGACGGCTTCCCCCGCACCGTGGCCCAGGCCGAAACACTGGATCGCATGCTGGCCGGTCGCGGTCGGCGGATCGACCGGGTCATCCGGCTCAAGGTCGACGACGCGGCCCTTACCGAGCGTATCACGAGGCGCTTCGCCGAGCAGGGGCGCCCCGACGACAATCCGGATAGTTTCGGCGTCCGGCTCGACGCCTACAACCGCAACACCGCGCCACTGCTGCCCTACTATGAGGCCCAGGGGAAGCTGGTGGAACTTGACGGCATGGGCTCGATCGAGAGCGTCGCCGCGGCGGTCGACGCGGCCCTCGCGGGCTGAGGGGCGGAACTCCGGCGGTCAGCCGGTGTTCATCCCGAAAGTGTGGGGATGAGGCCATGGCTTCGTCGCGAACATCTTTGCTGACGGGTGGGGGCGCCCGCCGCAATGTCGGGCTGACGGCGGTCGTCGTCGGCCTGCATGCGGTCGTGTTCGCCGCCGTTTCCCTGCGCGCGACGCCGCCAGACACGCCTTCGCCCCTGGCCATGGACGTGAGCCTGATCGCCCTGCCACCGGCCCCGCTCCCGCCGCCGCGGTCGGCAGCAGGGAAGAGCGGCGGGGGCGCACCGGCGAGCCTGAGCCGCCTGCGGCCGTCCGAGCCCCCGACAAGGCCTGTGACGCCCGAGGTTCCGCCTCCCCTGGCCCAGGTGCCAGAGCCGGCTCTGACCGTTGGCATAGCCTCGACGGTCGGTGCCAAGCCCGGATTCGGCCTTGGCGGGGAAGGGGAGGGGCGCGGCGAGGGGACCGGTCCCGGCGAGGGCTCTGGCGCGGGTGTTCGAACCCCGCCGCGCAATCTGCGCCAGCCCGTGTTGCGCGAGCTACGCGCCTTCCACCCGCCGGAGGCGCTCCGTCGCAATGTGTCGGGCCTGGCGGTCGTCAGCTGCCGCATCCGCGCCGACACGCGTCTGGATGACTGCCGGGTGCTGGAGGAAGCACCGGCGGAGCAGGGGTTCGGCGCGGCCGGCATCCGCGTAGCGATAGAGCTGTACCGCTTCCGGCCGGCACTGGAGGATGGCCGGCCGGACGACTCGGTGCGTGCGGTGATCGAGCTGGCCTTTGGCCGGAACGCACCCCGGCCTCGCGGGAACTGATCGTTGGGAGCCTATCCGCCCGCAACCCGTTGACGCCCGGTCAATCCCCTGTATAAGGCGCGCTTCCGCGAAGGGCGCGTCACGCTCCAGGTCTGTCGACCGGAGCGTTTTATGCGTCCGAACACGCGCATCTGGAGACATTCGTGGCCCGTATCGCTGGCGTCAACATCCCGACCAACAAGCGCGTTGAGATCGCGCTGCAGTACATCCACGGCATCGGCCCGGCGGCCGCCAAATCGATCACCGGCAAGGTGGGCATCGAGGCGGCGCGTCGTGTGAACCAGCTGACCGACGCCGAGATCCTGCAGATTCGTGAGACCATCGACCGCGACCACACGGTCGAGGGTGACCTGCGTCGCGAGACCTCGATGAACATCAAGCGGCTGATGGACCTGGCCTGCTATCGCGGCCTGCGTCACCGCAAGGGCCTGCCGGTGCGCGGCCAGCGCACCCACACCAACGCCCGCACCCGCAAGGGCCCGGCCAAGCCGATCGCCGGCAAGAAGAAGTAAGGGAAAGTCCTGACCGATGGCCAAGGAACCGGGTCGCGTCAAGCGCCGCGAACGCAAGAACATCACCTCGGGCGTGGCGCATGTGAACGCCAGCTTCAACAACACCATGGTGACCATCACCGACGCCCAGGGGAACGCCATCTCCTGGTCCTCGGCCGGGCACATGGGCTTCAAGGGTTCGCGCAAGTCGACCCCGTACGCCGCCCAGATGGCGGCCGAGGACGCCGGCCGGAAGGCCGCCGAGCACGGCGTGAAGACGCTCGAAGTGAACGTCTCGGGCCCCGGTTCGGGCCGTGAGTCGGCCCTGCGCGCCCTGCAGGCCGTTGGCATGACCATCACGACGATCCGCGACGTGACGCCGATGCCGCACAATGGTTGCCGTCCGCCGAAGCGCCGTCGCGTTTAGGCGTCTCGCGTTACCCCCCCCTATTCCCGCCGGTTCCGTGCGCCTGAGCCCAGGCCCTGAGCCGGCGAAACCCGTTTCGAGGGACATCCATGATCGAACGTAACTGGCAAGAGCTGATCCGTCCCGAGAAGCCGCAGATCGACGCCGGTGCAGACCCGCTGCGCAAGGCGCGACTGGTCGCCGAGCCGCTTGAGCGCGGCTTCGGCGTGACGCTTGGCAATGCCCTGCGTCGGGTGCTGCTGTCGTCGCTCCAGGGTGCCGCCGTCACCGCGATCCAGATCGACGGCGTGGTCCACGAGTTCTCGTCGCTGGAAGGCGTGCGCGAGGACGTCGTCGACATCGTTCTGAACATCAAGCAGCTGGCCTTGCGCATGCATGCCGAAGGGCCGAAGCGCATGACCCTGCGCGCCACGGGCCCCGGTCCGGTGACCGCCGGCCAGATCGACGCGCCGGCCGACATCGAGGTTCTGAACCCCGGTCACGTCATCTGCACCCTCGATGAGGGTGCCTCTGTTCGCATGGAGCTGACGGTCCAGACCGGCAAGGGCTATGTCGCCGCCGAGCTCAACCGCCCGGAAGACGCGCCGATCGGCCTGATTTCGGTCGACGCCCTGTATTCGCCGGTCAAGCGCGTCGCCTATCGCGTCGAGCCGACCCGTCAGGGCCAGTCACTCGACTACGACAAGCTGGTCATGGAAGTGGAGACCAACGGTGCCGTCTCGCCCGTGGACGCCGTGGCCTACGCCTCGCGCATCCTCCAGGACCAGCTGCAGATCTTCATCACCTTCGAGGAGCCGAAGGCCGCGGTTGAGGCGCAGGACGGCAAGCCCGATCTGCCGTTCAACCCGGCGCTGCTGAAGAAGGTCGACGAACTGGAGCTGTCGGTCCGTTCCGCCAACTGCCTGAAGAACGACAACATCGTCTACATCGGCGATCTGATCCAGAAGACCGAGGGCGAGATGCTTCGCACCCCGAACTTCGGCCGCAAGTCGCTGAACGAGATCAAGGAAGTGCTGGCGACCATGGGCCTCAGCCTCGGCATGGATGTGCCGAACTGGCCGCCGGAGAACATCGAAGACCTCGCCAAGAAGTTCGAAGACCAGATCTGAGTTCAACCCCTCCGCCCTGCGGCCCTTCGGGATCGCGGCAGGGGCGGTTAGAATGAGATAGGCCCCAGGTCCGGCAGAGCCCGGAAACCAGGGTTGAGTAGGAGATACCCCGATGCGCCACGGTGCCGCCCATCGCAAGCTTGGCCGTACGGTCAGCCATCGCCAGGCCATGTTCGCCAACATGGCGGCCAGCCTGATCAAGCATGAGCAGATCACCACGACCCTGCCCAAGGCGAAGGAGCTGCGGCCCTTCGTCGAGAAGCTGGTGACGCTGGCCAAGCGGGGCGACCTGCACGCCCGCCGTCAGGCCATCAGCGCCGTCCGCGACGTGCCGCAGGTGGGCAAGCTGTTCGAGACGCTCGGCCCGCGCTACGCCGAGCGCAACGGCGGCTACATCCGCATCATGAAGGCCGGCTTCCGCCGCGGCGACAACGCCCCGATGGCGGTGATCGAGTTCGTCGACCGCGACGTCTCGGCCAAGGGCCAGGATTCGGGCCCGGTGCAGGACAACGGCTTCGAGGCCGACAACGCCGCCTGATCCGTCGGACGGGACGAGATTTCTGGGGCGATCCGGGCGACCGTGTTGCCCCTTTTTTCATGTCAGGATCTCGTAGAGCAGGGCGAGCCAGATCATGACGGCGCAGAGCGCATAGGCGATGCGATCCCATCGGGACGGGGGCGGCGGGGGGCGATTGTCGAACGGCGGCATCGGCCAGCTTCAACGCGAATTGCGTTGACGACGAAAACGATTAATCCGATGCGGGAATGTGAGGCGAGATCACATGACGGCTCCCTTGCCCCCTCTGACGGCGCTGCGGGCGTTCGAGGCTTTCGCGCGGCACGGCTCGATGACCGCGGCGGCCGCCGAACTGTGCGTGACCCACGGCGCCGTCAGCCGACAGGTGCGCCTGCTTCAGGATACGCTGGCGGTTCAGCTGGTGTCGGGCTCCCGTCGGCGTTTGGAGCTGACGCCCGCGGGAACGCAGCTGGCCAGTCGGCTTTCGGCGGCGTTCCGGACGATCCAGGGCGCAGTGTCGGCGGTCCGCGCCGACGACCGCCGGGTGATCGAGATCTCCTGCCTCGGGACGCTGGCCATGAAGTGGGTCATCCCGCGGCTGGAGCGCTTTCTGGCCGCCCATCCGGACGTCCTTGTGCGTCTCCCGGAGTCCTACGCCCCGGCCGACTTCCGGCGGCACCGCTACGACGGCGCGATCCGCATCGTGCCGGACGGCGAGGCGGTTCCGGGGGCGGAGGCGACCCCGTTCATGCTGCAGCACCAGGGGCCGGTGCTTGCGCCCCATCTGATCGACCCGGCGCGGCCGTCCGATGTCCTCGCCGGCTTGCCGCGGCTCTACGCCTCCACCTTTCCCGAGGCCTGGCCGCTCTGGAGCACCCTGACGGGGATCGCCCTTCCACCAGCCCCGGTGGAGCGTGAGTTTGCGCACAATCACTCGATGATCGAGGCGGCTGTGGCGGGGATGGGCGTGGCCATCGCGCCTTGGGCCTTCGTGGCCCCGGACATCGCCTCGGGTCGCCTCGTAGCGCCCTTCGACTTCGCGCGCCGGCCGTCGCGCTTTGTCTTCCTGCGGCCGCTTGACCGCCCGGATGCGGCGGTTGACGCCTTCAGGGACTGGCTGGTCGCAGAAGGTGCCGCCAGCCCGCCCCCTCCTACTCCTTCGACAAGTCCTGCCGCTGAAACAGCACCAGCGCCCCCGCCAGCGGCAGGACGGTCCAACCCAGCAGGCTGAGCCAGGCCTTGAGCGGCAGCAGGCCGGGGTCGGCCAGCGCGACGGCGGTCGGGTCCAGCAGCCCCTGCAGCGCCGCCAGGGCCGCGCCCGGGCTCGACAACAGCACGTACCAGCTGTCCGGGGCCTGCCCCATGGCCCCCAGCAGGTCGGGGGGGAAAAACTGGGCCACCCCGACCGCCAGTGGCACGAACAGGGCGGCCATCAGCGAGCGGGTGGCGACGGCGGCCAGCAGGCCCAGCATCAGGAACTGGCTGACCCGCAGGGCGGCGAGGCCCCAGAGGGCGAAAAGGGTCGCGGTCTCGCTGCCGTCGAGGCTGAAGCCCAGCGTCCGATTAAAGATCACCCCGCGCAGTGCCTCGGACGTCATGGTGGCAGCGGTAAAAATGACCATGGCGATCAGGCTGAGGCCGGTCACCACCAGCACCTTTCCCACTAACAGCGGGATACGGCCGTTGCGGGGGCGCAGCAGCCGCCAGGTCTCCCAGCGATAGTCGCCAGCATAGACCGTCGCGGCCCCGATCAGGGTGAATAGCAGCAGGCCCGGGCCGGCGAGCTCGCCGGCGGACTGCAGGAGGGAGTCCCCGAGGTTCATGGGACCGGAGACCAGCATGGCCTTCAGCTCCGGCGGCGCGTCCGTGTCGGCGGCCAGCCGTGCCATGTTGGCCTTCATCACCCAGGCCGCCGGCACCCCGACCACCAGGGTCAGGATCGGCAGGAAGATGACGCTCCAGAACCAGGTGGTGCGGCTGTGGATCAGGCGGAACGCCTCTGCGCGGGTCGCGTCAGCCCACATGGGACACCCCCTGGATCGGCTCGGGCGCCCGTTCGACGCCGGTTTCGCTGAAGAATACGCCCTCGAGGTCGGCACCGACCCAGCGGGCCTCGCTGATCTCGACCCCGGCCTCGACCAGGGCCCGGATCAGGGCCGGGGCCTCCTCGCGCGGGATGTCGGCCAGCACGGCGTCGCCCTCGCGGGTCCCCTTCGGCCCGAGGGTGTCGAGGATCCGGGCCAGCGGCGAGGCCTGCAGCCGCAGGCGCTCGCCGACGGCGGTCAGCTCGGACACCGCCCCCTCGCGCACCAGCCGGCCCTTGTTGAGGATCGCCACCCGGTCGCACACCCGCTGCACCTCCAGCAGCTGGTGGCTGGCGAGGATCACCGTCACCCCGTCGTCGGCGGCTAGCGAGCGGATCAGGGCGCGCATCTCCTGGATGCCCGGCGGGTCCATACCGCTGGTCGGCTCGTCAAGGATGACCAGGTCGGGCCGGTGGAGGAGGGCGGCGGCGACGCCGAGCCGCTGCATCATGCCGACGGAGAAGCCGCGTACCCGGCGGTCGGCGGCGGCGGCCAGCCCGACCCTATCCAGCCAGCGCGCGATCTCGCCCGCATCCGGTGAGAGCCCCTGGGCCCGGGCCAACCAGCCCAGCACCTGGCGCGCGCTCAGAAAGGGCGGGAAGCGCGGCGTCTCGATCATCGAGCCGGTGCGGCGCAGGGCCCCCGGGGCGACGATCGGCCCGCCCAGCACCTCGGCCTCGCCGGCGGTCGGGCGGATCAAGCCCAGAAGGATGCGGAACAGGGTCGACTTGCCGGCCCCGTTCGGGCCCAGCACGCCATAGATGCCGCCCTTCGGAATGATCAGGTCCAGCCTGTCCAGCGCCTTCACCCCGCCGAAGGTCTTGGTCAGTCCGCGTGTCGCGATCACCGCCGTCATGGGGCCCCTCCCGTTTCGCGCGCATCGGGCCCCGGTTCGCGGCCCGGGGTCAAGCCGTCGCGCGGCCGTCGCGGATTAAGAATAAGCAACCTCGCCTGTTCCGGAGTCGCCCCGCATGTTCCGCATCCTGTTTGCCTGCCTCGCCCTCGCGTTCCTGTCCGGCCCGGCTGCGTCCGCCAGCGAAGCAGAACCGGCGCCCCGGGCTCTGGAGGTGTCCGATGTCCATCCGCTCGCACCGCTGACGATTCTGGTCTCGATCGACGGCTTCCGGCCGGACTATCTGGAGCGGGGGGCCACGCCCACGCTCTCGGCCCTGGCCGAAGGCGGGGCCCGCGCGGCCATGCGGCCGTCGTTCCCGAGCGTGACCTTCCCGAACCACTACACCCTGGTCACGGGTCTGCACCCGGATCGCCACGGCATCGTCGGCAACGCCTTTGTCGACCCGGTCCTCGGCCGCTTCAGCATGGCCCGCAAGGAGACGGCCTGGTGGGACCAGGCCGAGCCGGTCTGGGTCACCGCCGAGAAGGCCGGTCTGACCACCGGGACCATGTTCTGGCCGGGCTCCGAGACCGAGATCCGCGGCGTGCGCCCGGCCCACTGGCGCGAGTTCGACCAGGATTTGTCGGGGGACGCGCGGGTCGACCAGATCCTCGCCTGGCTGGACGGGCCTCGGCCCCCGGCCTTCGCCACCCTGTATTTCGACATCGTCGACTCGGCCGGTCATCGCCACGGGCCAGACGCGCCGGAGACCGCCGCCGCCGCCGCCGAGGTCGACGCCGCGCTCGCGCGCCTGCTGCTGGGGCTGGAGGCCCGCGGCCTGCGCGAGCGGACGCATCTGGTCATCGTTGCCGACCACGGCATGGCCGCGACCGACCCGTCGCGCGTGGTCTGGCTCGACGACCTGGTCGACCCTGCGGCGCTGGACATCATCTACGCCGGCGCCGCAGCCTTCCTCGAGCCTGTGCCGGGCCGGGAAGCCGAGGTCGAGGCGGCGCTTGTCGACCGCCATCCCCACGCCGAGTGCTGGACCCGGTCCAGCATCCCCGCGCGGCTGGCACTGGGGCGCAATCCGCGCGTCTCGTCGATCGTGTGCGCCGCCGAGCCGGGCTGGCTTCTGGCGACCCGGGCGCGGCCGGTGACCCGGCCCGGCGGGGCCCATGGCTATGATCCGGCCGCTCCCGAGATGGCGGCCCTGTTCATCGCCCACGGCCCGGCCATCCGGCCCGGGACGGTGCTGCAGGAGCTCGACAGCGTCGACGTGCACCCGCTGCTCGGCCCGCTGCTCGGCATCGCTGTGTCGGCGGGCGACGGAAACCCCGGGGACACCCTGCCGGCCATGATTCCGTGACGGCGAGGCCTTGAAGACGCCGGAAAGCGTCGCAGATAGTCTGGCATGACCGTTCACCCGAGGATGTTGTCCGCCATGAAGACCAGCTCCGTCGCGCTCCTGCTCGCCCTGTCGTTGGCCGCCTGCGGCCAGGCAGGGGACACCAGCGCCCAGGACGGAGTCTTCGCCGGTGCGGAGCGGGTCGTGCCCGGCGACGCCCTGTCGATGAAGGCCAGCTTCGCCCCCGTGGTGCGCGAGGCGGCCCCCGCCGTGGTCAATATCTCGGCCCGCGGCGTGCAGCGCGTGCGCGACCCGTTCTGGGGCCTGCCTGCCGGCCAGCGACAGACCGCCTCGGTCGGCTCCGGCGTGATCGTGCGGCCCAACGGCGTGGTGGTGACCAACAACCACGTCATCCAGGGCATGAGCGAGATCCGCGTGATTCTGAATGACCGGCGCGAGTTCCCGGCCCGGGTGGTGCTGGCCGATGAGCGCTCGGACATCGCCGTGCTGCAGCTGCAGGGGGTCGACGAGGCCCTGCCGGTGCTGCGCATCGACGATCAGGAGGAGCAGCAGGTCGGCGATCTGGTGCTGGCCATCGGCAATCCGTTCGGGGTCGGCCAGACCGTGACCAACGGCATCATCTCGGCGCTCAACCGCACCGAGACGGGCATCTCGGACTCCGGCTCCTTCATCCAGACCGACGCTGCCATCAATCCGGGCAACTCCGGCGGGGCGCTGGTCGACATGGACGGCGACCTGATCGGCATCAACACCGCCATCTTCTCGCGCACCGGCACCTCGTCCGGCGTCGGCTTCGCCGTCCCCGCCACCATGGTGAAGCGGGTGGTCGACTCGGCCGTCGGCGGGGCCAGCGCCGTGATCCGGCCCTGGCTCGGCGTGCGCGGCGAAAGCCTGTCGGCCGACGCCGCCCGCAGTCTGGGCCTCGATCGGCCGCAGGGGCTGGTGATCACCGACGTCTACGGCGGCGGCCCCGGCGACCGGGCGGGCCTTGAGACCGGCGACATCATCACCGCCGTCGACGGGGCCGAGGTCAATGACCAGGGCGGCCTGAACTTCCGCGTCGGCACCCGCGAGCCCGGCAGTGCGGTGGAGGTCACCGTGCTGCGCGACGGCCAGCCCCGTACCCTGCGCGCCCGTGTCGAGCGCCTGCCAGGCGAGGCCGATGTCGAGCGCGCCGTCACCCTCAGCCGCGGCGTCTTCGCCGGGGC